>ERZ724520.823-NODE-823-length-16386-cov-4.297838_pt1 | contig 16386 bp, 10 predicted proteins | sample MGYA00376053_ERZ724520 | MGnify/ENA primary metagenome ERZ724520 (study PRJEB28724, sample SAMN07190886) | activated sludge metagenome | isolation source: activated sludge of sewage treatment plant in Hong Hong | place: USA: Christiansburg, Virginia | collected... | reverse complement strand
TCGCTTTGTATTGGTCCTGAACCTTCAAGATAGATAAACAAATACCCTTGCAATTCTTGGTCGGTATAAGCAACCAAAACATCAAAAGTCTTTTTAGTTTTTGCCCTTCCTGATGTAACTGTTGCGGTCATTGTAACCTTAATTTTTTTTCCATTTCGGGGAGAGCGTTTCAAGAGTTTTCCATCATTCGAAATGTATTCTGGTTTGCTGGATTTCCAATTAATGGACGAACCGTTCGAACCTATGGAATCGAGCAACAAATTCCAATGTAAATTTTTAGAATAACCTGCGGGAATATTCAATGCTTTTGTATCGGAAGCTACTTTCTCCTTATCCGTATTTTGAGCAAAAGCCATTGTCGAAATCAAAAGGAAGAAGCCAAGAAAGCAGGAGAAACTGGATTTAATTTTTATCATATTTGTAGCAATGTATAATCTCTTTTTTTTGAATTTTTATTTTGAAACAACCGTTTTAATGCGATATACGGTGAATGAATAGGCTGGTAATTCAACATTATTCAAGTCCGAAACAGGACAACTGGAAACTACTGGTTTCGCGTTTTTGTCGCTTGGACCACCTTTCAATACGGTCTTTACAGCCTCTTTGCTTTCAAAGTTAGCATTTTTTAAGTCAATTGATGAATTCACGGAAACAGGCAGAAGGTTGACCAATTTTACAATTATGTCGTTGCTTTTGGAATCCCGAACCACCGAAATGGCGATACGGTTTTTTACATTTTCTTGATGGTTGGAAAGACTGATTTCACAAGGAATATATTGGTCTCCGGCGTTTTGACCATATAGTTTTTGTACCTCATACCCTACCGTTGGCCTCACTTCGGTATTATTGAAATAGATTAGGTTGGGATTCCACTGCGTATGTTTGTCTTTGGCCAATAACGGCGCATACGAAGTCATACTCACCACATCGCCATTGCGCTCCACTGAAGTTAGGTATAAAGCTTCAGCCAAAGCAGTTTCTATATTATTGGGTCTTCCAGGCAAATGAGCGGCATATTCGCCCAGATATACTTTAGGTTTGGAACGGTCGTATTGGTCATAATAATCCTGATTGTAAATAAACCAACCCGGCGATTGATAGTAATGTTCGTCCACCATTGGCACACCCAATTTTGTGGCGATGTCCCAGCCTTCTTGATAGTCCGTGCCTTCAGCAGCGGGACCCACGGTTCCAATTACGGTTATTTCAGGATGCTTTTCTTTCATAGCCTTGAAAATCATTGCGAAACGTTCTTCGAAAATATCGGTGATGAGATCTTCGTTTCCTATACCAATATATTTCAAATTAAAAGGTTTTGGATGTCCGGCTTCGGCACGTTTTTTTCCCCATTTGGTTGTTACATCGCCATTGGCATATTCCACCAAATCCAAAATATCTTGCACGTAATTCTCCATATCGCACATTGGAACTCCACCTTGTTGTCCGGCTCCTCCTGTTGAAGAATTTTGGCAAGGAACTCCAGCAGCTATTACAGGCAATGGTTCTGCTCCCGCATCTTCACAAAATTGGAAATATTCGAAATAGCCTAAACCAACTGTTTGATGATAGCCCCAAAGGTTGCGCATCGGTTTTCGGGCCTCGAGCGCGCCAATGGAATTTTTCCAATTATAAATGTTGCCAATGCCATCGCCGTGAGCAACGCAACCTCCGGGAAAACGCATAAATTTAGGTTTCAAATCCGCCAATGTTTGGGCTAAATCAGCACGCAATCCGTTTTTATGTCCTTTGAAAGTTTTTTGTGGGAAAAGCGAAATCAGATCTAAATCCAATGTTCCCGTCATTTGTGGAATAATTTCCAGACTGGCATCGGCAATAGTGGATTTTGCTGTAAGTATAGCATTGTATTTTTTCCAATTGGTGGTTATCGATTGGGTTGTGGTTTCGGCATAGATTTCTCCATTTTTGCCCACCAAACGAATTAGTAACTTTCCAGATTTTCCATCGGTAGCTCTTGCAAATACAGCGAAATCGTATTTATCGCCCGCTTTTACGGCAATACCGTCAAAACCTTCGTTTATTAATCCTGTTCCAACTTGCTTAATAGAAAGTTTTGCGTAATGCTTGTTGTTCGGATGTATTGGGTTTATTGAATCGATGGCAAATTTCGAATTTTTATTATTTAAACGCCAAGCTTTGGTACTTTTCCAAGTGGTGTCTCGACCTTTCGTATCGCTTAAAGTATATTCAAAATCCCTGTTTTGAACCAGTTCGGCATACAAACCTCCATCGGCAGCATAATTGATGTCTTCAAAAAAGATGCCCAAAAGCGTATTGCTGATTTTTTTAGATTTTGTTGCATCCAAACTAAACTTCGCTTCCACAGGTTTCAAATCGGCAAAACGTTGGCTGTCGGTTTTGGTGGTTTCTGCCCAAAGTTGGGTTTTGTAAGCCGACAATTGTTGGGTTTTTATCAAGCCATCCACAACATTCCAAGCGACTTTATTGATGGAGCCTGTTTGGGATTTTCCGTCGATAACAATGGTGCTTCTGGAGTTTTTGTATTCTGCTACTGGGATATTTTTGGTTGCTGAAAAAATTTTGAAATCTTTGGTTGTCGTGCACCAAGCGGTTGTTTCGGTTTGATTTTTACTCAACCACGAAATGGTGTATTCGGCTTTTTGGTTGTTGTAAGATACCTCCGGAGTCAAGCAGTTTTTATCGGTCATAACCACAGGATACGACTGACGCCCCCAATATAAAAGGTCTTTGGAAGAAGCGTGGGCAAAAGTACCGTCTGTTTCGTTCAAACTCCAAAGGCAATGCCACAATCCATCGGCACCCAGAAATAATATTGGCGAAACCATTCTTTTTTCGGAACCCCATCGTCCATAATCGGAATGCATATAATGGTGTTCTGGCCCTATCGGATGCCAATTGATTTGATCGATACTCCAAGCAAAATGAAGTCCTCCAAAACTTTTCCCTGAAGAATAGGAAAAAATATAAGCCTCTTTTGGATTATTGGCGAAGGCCGAAAGACACACCAAAAGCAATCCTAGAAAGTATTTTTTTTGTTTTTGAAATTGAAAGCTTTTTTTCATTGTATTATTTTCTATGCTTTAAAATTTTATTGCGCAGTTCCATTTTTTTTGCCAATTCCGGGCTTCTTTTTGGTAATTTGAATCACCACAGGATGCTTTGGCAACGAAAAATTGGTCGCTTTCATCACGCCTTCGTTGAAATGCCCCAAATCTTTAAAATTGACAAAACCGGAAGTTTCGCTAAAACCCATAATTGTGTGGATTGATACGGTAAATATCATAAATCAGCACCCATTTTACTTCGCCAATTCGTTTGTAAATCGTTGGTGCTTCGCTACCCACTTTTTCAGTGGTCTGTATTTAATGTCTTAAAGTTTTACGGATTTTGTTTTTCCGTCGTAACTTATTATTTTATTAAAATTGGTCGTAGTAGTCATTCCGGTTCCTTTTTCCTTACTTACAAGTACAATATTAAACGTTCTGTTTTTTATCATACCATTGAAACTTCCTTTTCTATTTCCGATAGTTAATGTTTTGGTTTGCTCATTCCATTTAAAAGTTATTGTAGAATATGCTCCTTTTTCATAATTGTAATTGTCGTTTTCGTCTTCGTATAAAGTGAATTCTCCATTAGTTCCAGGGTAAACACGAATTTCTAAGGTATCCCATTTTTTTTCATTAGCATATTGTACTTGGGGACCAAAAGGAATGATGCTTCCTGATTTAATATACAAAGGAATTTCATCGATAGTTGTTGCTTTTTCAATTTCCTGACCACCTTTAATTTTCTCGTTTGTCCAGAAGTCATACCAAACTGTTCCTTCCGGTAAATATACTTTTGTTGATTTAGCTTGAGTAAAAGTAACCGATTGAACTTTAGCACCATTGGCATCATTATTTTGATTCCAACCTGTCTCTTCGTTAGATTTTACAATGGTTTCAGGAGTATATTGGGCATTAACAACAGGTGCAACCAATATTGATTTACCAAACATATACTCATTGTTTATGTCAACAACCTTCTTATCATTAAAATCCATTACCAAAGCACGCATCATAGTGGATTGACTATTTGTGATATCCCAAGCAGCAGAGTAAATGTATGGCAACAATGAATAACGCAAATCTATTGTTTTGGCTATCGCATCATAGATTGTTTCGCCTTTTTTTCCAAAATTATATATTTCTCTAGGAATATCTGTGCCATGCGAACGCATCATAGGAGTAAATGCACCAAACTGAAGCCAGCGAACATACAATTCCTGAAATGATGGATTTTTAGTTCCGTCTCCCCAGCCTTTTTTATAAGCACCTGCAAAAAAACCACCAATATCAGTATTCCAATAAGGAATAGCACTCATAGAAAAATTTAGACCAGCTGGAATCTGATTGCGTAACGACTGCCAAGATGAATTCACATCGCCTGACCAGGTATTAGCTCCGAAACGTTGCTGTCCAGCAAATGCCGAGCGGGTAAGGATAAAGATACGCTTATCAGAACTTACTGCACGTTGGTGTTCTGAAACTCCTCCTACCGCCATCAATGGAAAAGCGTTGCGTACTTTTCTAAATGAACCAAGATAGGTTTTTAAATCAAAATCGGAAGGTTTGAAGTCTAAGTGATCCGGTTCTGATGAATCCATCCACCAACCATCTATTCCCACAGAAAAAAGACCTTTGTTCAAATATCTCCAATATATATCACGAGCTTCTGGATTGTATGGATCATAAGGTTGAACACCTGATGGATAATCACGGTTTGGCGGCCATGTCTCCAATCCGGATTGAGGCCAAGTACCAAAATTCAAAAGCATACCCTTAGGTTGCATTTCTCTAAATTGCTTGGTTTGTGGTCCAAATGAATTCCAAATAGAAATAATAACGTGTGCATTCATATTGTGAATATCATCCACCATTTTCTTTGGGTTTGGAAATTCGGTGTTGAGGAAGTCCATCGCATTCCACAGGTAATTGTTGCCCCAATATTGCCAATCCTGTATGATCCCGTCAAGTGGAACACCTAATTCACGATATTTACTCACTACGCCTACTAATTCATTTTGGCTCTTATAGCGTTCTTTACTTTGCCAATAACCAAATGTCCATAATGGAAACATGGGAGCTTGCCCTGTAAGTTCACGCATACCCGCAATGGATCCATCTATATTTCCACCAATCATAAAATAATAATCAATGCAATCGCCAACCTCCGATTTGAATGAAGCACTTTCTGGTTTATCTTCAAAAGTAGTAGGAGAATAATTATCCCAAAACAATCCGTACCCTTTTGTAGAAACAAGGAAAGGAACATAATCATCCGTGTTGCCTTGTACCATATTGATTTTTGCATTACGCAACGATAATTTACCTCGCTGTTGTTGTCCCAGACCATAAATAGCCTCGTCTTTGTCTAGTGTAAATAATTGATTGATACTATAGGTTTTAGATCCTGCATCATCAAAATCAGTAAACGTTGCACCTGATGCTGCCTCACTTAAAAGTGTTGCTCCTGCAAGTGTGTAATAAGATATTTTACCCGATTTTACATCAACATCCACTTTCAATTTTTCGCTTTTTAGCGAAACAATATCTCCTTTTTGTTGGATTGTGAATTTGGTTTGCTGTGGTTTTTTGGTAACGGACAGGCTTTCTTTTTTGAAAGCGACTCCTACAGGTGATTTTAAAACACGAACAATACTTGGACTGTAAAACTGAACCTCAACATCTATGGACTGCAATTTGGTTTTTACCCCTAAAGCCGTTTTTTGAAAATTTTGAGCAAATAATTGTCCTACAAGTAGTAGAAAAATTGGAATCAGACTTCTTTTTTTCACGATAATAATTTTAATATTAATACTTTTCTTTGAACTCAACCTATTTCGACTTTTTAACTATTTTATATAAACCAGCACCGTGCGAATTGATTTCGGGAGCAAACTCTCCGGTAAATTCTCCAACTACTTTACCAGACCATAAATCGGTAATTAAATAGCTGTCCAGAAGACCCATATTTTTCAGGTTTACTGGTATTTTTGCAGTAAGAGGAGGTGGCGGTCCATAAGGGTTTTCGGTAAATACTAAGAATTTAACGGTAGCACCTACATTTTGAGAAATACAGGCTTCGTCCAAACCTACAATGGCTTTGAAACGAGTGTAGCCTTCCGGCAAATCAAATTCTATAATGGAATTCGAATGTGTCCCGATGCCATTTTCATATTTAATTTTATTCGTGATTAGACTATTGCCCGAAACACTCAAATTAAGCCTTGGTTTTTCCCATCCCGAAGTTGCTTTTTTCCATTTCAAACTAGTCAATTTAATAGAATCTTTGCCTTTGTATAGCGTTGGCGCAATCCAATTGGCGTGATCCCAATCGGTATTATCGCCAGAATCGTTTACCACTAAATATAGTTTTTTAGCATTCGAAATATCAATGTCCACTTTGGTACTTTGATTGGCTCTTGATAGCAGCCCACTGTTCCAAACTGCTTTATCTTCGGATACCATTTTTTGATCGATAGTGTTGAAAACTGCCAAATATTTGGCTCCAGTTTTGGAGTCATCAGCTATCCAAGCCGCTTTGTCTTTGTCCGTGAAAAGCGGTTTGTTGTTGGTACTTTCGTTCAAGACTTTCAGCACATTTTTATTGGTCAACAACGAAAGCGTGAAAGGATCATTGTCTGGCAAATTCCCGCCAAACATCAATGGCGATTTGAAAATACTCCATAAAGTCAGCAAGGTGTATTGCTCATCCTTCGTAAATGCCGTCATTCGAGGATCTCCCCTTTCGGCTCTGATGCCAATTCGTCCAAGAGGCAACATATCGCCATCGGGATAAGCACCATAAGCGCGCCATTTGTTCCAACGTTCAAAGACTTCGAAATGCTCTTTCAATTGATTCCAGCTGTCCCAAAAATCGCCAACAGTTCGCCACATATTGGCATTTTTTTGAACATGATCGGCGTGTGCAATTGGGGTTTCGCCAGGAGAAGTGCTCAACACAATTTTACGCCCTGTGCGGTCAATGGCTTTTCGAATCATATCGATTTCTCCCTCAAAATAAATGGGCGAAGAAAGGTCGTCTATCTTAATAAAATCAAGTCCCCAAGAAGCATAGAGTTCAAAAAGAGAATTATAATATTCTTGTGCTCCCGGCTTGCCCGGAACTACAGTGTACATATCGTGCAACCATTTACATTGATCTTTGTCAGAGTAAATGTCTTTGGCTGTAAAATTAGTTCCTTTAATGGGCAAGTTTTGTTTTACCGCTATTACTGGAATACCTCGCATTATGTGGATTCCAAATTTCAAGCCTTTTTTATGAAGGTAATCTGCCAAGGGTTTGAAGCCTTTTCCTCCCGCTGCCGAAGGAAAACGGTTTATTGCAGGCATAAATCTACCATATTGATCCAAGACATAATCGGGATCTTTTTCGTTGTATCCGTGGGCTTTGTCGTTGCCAACATACCATCGGATATCAACTACAATATAATCCCATCCGTAGGGTTTTAAATATTTAGCCATATAATCGGCATTGGCTTTTACTTCTGCCTCGGTAACTGTGGGGCCAAAACAATCCCAGCTGTTCCAACCCATTGGCGGAGTGGCTGCCCAATCATAAAAATCTTTTTTGGCTTGCCCTTGAACAGAATAACTGAACGCTGAAAAGCATAAGATGGCGAGTGCGATTTTGTAAATTTTAGATCGAATCATTTGTTTGGTTTTTGGTAAGAGTAATTTGTCTATAAGTGTGTTATTCACATTTGTAAATGTAATTCAAAAAAAGGCACAAAAACAAATTAATATCACAAAAAAACAGCTAATAAATAGAAGGATTGCAATTTAGCTTGATTTGGTGCTTTTAGAAAAGCTCATTTCTAAATTTATGAGTTTACCCAAAATGTTTTATCATGAACATTCCGTTTGAAAACCTAGAATTTGTTTTATAACTGCCCGCTAAGTAGTCTATAATTTCCTTAGCTACGAATTTAATTATTCCTTCGTTTTATTGTTAAAACGATGTATGCCTCTGACTCTTTTATGATTTCTTCTTATCTCAAATTAATTACTATATCAGCCCAATTTATTATAAGATTTACAATAAAATAAAATAACAAATTGCAATTATCAACCAAACAAAAAAACATCAAAAATTCAAATTAAAAACAATTAAAAAAAACATTTATTTTTAATAAAAAAAAACACTAATTTTAAGACAATTTCAAAGAAAAATTAGTAACATTAAAACTGTATCCATGGAAAATTCAAGAAGGAAATTTTTAACCTCAATAAGCATGTTGGCTGCATATACTGCCTTTCCGATCAATGCTTTCTCTTTTGGTACTTCAAAAAAACTTAGAATTGTTCTTGTTGGAACAGGAATCCGGGGAACCAGTTTCTGGGGAAAAAGACTCGTTGATGAATATTCGGATATTCTTGAATTCGTGGGACTTAGCGACATCAATCCAGGAAGGCTTCAATACGGGAAAGAATATATGGGTGTTAATTGTCCAACATTTGTAAACTTTGATGAAATGTTGACTACCACTAAACCCGATTTAATCATTGTTACCACGGTTGATTCGACCCATCATGAATTCATAATAAAAGGCTTAAAGTTTGGTTGTGATGTACTTACAGAAAAACCTCTTACCACAGATGAAGATAAATCACAGGCAATTTTAGATGCCGAAAGAAAATCAGGTAAAAATCTTATCGTTGGTTTTAATTATCGCTGGAGTCCATATGCTACAAAAATTAAAGAACTATTGGCCAATAATACCATCGGAAAAATTACATCCGTGGATTTTAATTGGTACTTAAATACCTACCATGGCGCTTCCTATTTTAGAAGATGGCACGGTCAAAAAGACAAAGGAGGTTCGCTTTGGGTTCATAAAGCTACGCATCATTTTGATTTGCTAAATTGGTGGATAGATTCAGACCCTTCCGAAGTTTTCGCCTATGGAAGTTTAGAACATTATGGAGCTAACGGCCCGTTTAGAGGAGATAATTGCCGAAGCTGCGAATACAAATCCAAATGTGACTATTATTATGATATCACAAAAGACAAACGTTCAATGGCTCTTTATGTAGCTAACGAAAAGTATGATGGATACATTCGTGATAATTGTCTTTTTAGAAAAGAAATTGACATTTATGATAAAATGTCAGCCCAAATAAAATACGCAAATAATGTAACTGTAAATTACTCCCTAACTACTTATTCGCCTTATGAAGGTTGGAGAATTGCTTTTAACGGAACCGAAGGCAGAATAGAAGCCTCTTTGGACATTCCATACCATAAAAATGTAGCTGCCAGTCAAGCAGAAATGCACGCAAAAGAAATGGAACAAAACGCTCTTGAAGAAACTAGCACCGAATCGATTATAGTTCACAAACTGTGGAAAGATTTCGACACCATTTTAGTGCCTACCGAAAAAGGAGGCCATGGCGGAGGAGATAAGCGTTTGCACGATAAAATATTTAAAACTTCAAATGTAGAAGATCCTTTTGCCAGATCTGCAGGAATAAGAGATGGCGTCTTGTCTGTACTGATTGGAATTGCTGCAAGAAAAAGTATAGAAACGGATAGTCCAATTAAAATTGCCGATTTAACCGACCTTAAACCAATGGCAAAAAGAATTAAATAATACAGAAACAAATATAATATAGTCCAATCTTTTATCCTCAGCGAGTGCTGTTGGACTATACTATATTTGTTTTAAAATTGAATTACTTCGTCTTTCTCATTGTTCGTGTCGTGGCCGTTTTCTAGATAAGAGAAAGCTACTAAATTGATAGTAAAAACACAATATAACCTCGTTTTTCTTTAAAGTATTTATATTGGGCTGAGTTATTTTTCTATTCTGTTATTCTTTAGTCAAAAAAAAAAAAAAAACGACATAAAAACAGAAAGCCCCCTATATAAAATTATATTTCAACACAAATAAACTTTATTTTTATTGCTAACCCTATAAAAAACAGGGGTGTTTCGTAAATTTTTTATTTTTTAAAATTAGCGAATTGAAAAATTGGGGCAAAAAAATAATAAATTTGTCAAAATAAAAAGTCAAAAAAAAGAATATCACATAAATTATTAATTATTCATCACAACAAACATTTTGATTAAAATAAAACAATAAATTTGTCTAAAACTATATTTTTTTTAAATATTAATTTAAAAAGTTTGACTATTTAACAGTGTATTATATGATGAAGTCGATACCTAAATTGAACCCAAATGGATGGGACGAAATGTTTTCGAGTAAAGGAGTACGAACTTCGTACCGAAATGTTTTACATACATTACAAAACCTAAGCCCAGAAAACCTAGAACAAAAGCAAAAACAAGCTTCTGATTTCTTTATGAATCAAGGAATTACGTTTACGGTTTATAGTGACGACAATCAAGGGATAGAAAGAATTTTCCCGTTTGATATCATCCCGAGAATAATTACTCAAAAAGACTGGAACGAAGTAGAAACAGGTATTATACAGCGATTAAAAGCCCTTAACTTGTTCTTAGATGACGTTTATAATGAACAACTTATCATAAAAGAAGGCATTATTCCCGCATCATTGATATCGTCCTGCCCTCACTTTCTACAAGAAGTTCATGGTATAAAATTGCCTCACAATATTCATATTCATATTGCCGGAATAGATTTAATTCGAGGTGCAAAAGGCGAATTTTATGTGCTAGAAGACAATCTAAGATGTCCGAGCGGTGTAAGTTATATGCTCGAAAACAGAGAAATTACGAAGCGAATTTTTCCGGAAATGCTCAATTCGAATCATGTAAGTATGGTGGGGAATTATCCTATGATTTTACACAATATATTAATTTCGATGTCGCCAAGACATATTTCGAATCCAAATGTAGTGTTACTTACTCCGGGTGTTTACAATTCAGCTTATTACGAACATACATTTCTGGCTCGACAAATGGGAATCCCATTGGTAGAAGGAAGGGATTTGGTGGTAAACAACAATCATGTTTATATGAAAACCACTTCTGGACTTCAACAAGTAGATGTGATTTACAGACGACTGGATGACGATTATCTGGATCCATTAGTATTTAGACCCGAAAGTACATTGGGAGTTCCCGGTCTTATAAGTGCATATAAAATGGGGAATGTAGCCTTGGTAAACGCTGTAGGAAATGGCGTTGCAGACGACAAAGCAGTTTATGCCTATGTACCTGATATGATCAAATATTATCTTAACGAAGAGCCTATTCTAAAAAATGTTCCTACCTATCAAATGGAAAACAAAGAGGAACGAGAACTCGTGTTTGCCGATATGGGAAATATGGTAATCAAAGAAACCAACCAAAGTGGTGGTTACGGAATGATTATGGGAAATAAAGCTACTGATGAAGAACTTGAAAATGGTAAAAAAGCAATTCTTGCCAATCCGAGGAATTTTATTGCACAACCCATTATTCAACTCAGTACTGTGCCTTGTCTTATTGATGGTCAATTAAAACTGCGACACGTAGATTTAAGACCTTACGCATTGTTTGGCCCTAAGGGTGTAAAAATTGTTCCTGGTGGACTTACCCGAGTGGCGCTCACCGAAGGTTCTTTGGTTGTCAACTCTTCACAAGGAGGCGGTAGTAAGGACACTTGGATTATTGAATAAATTAAAAAATAAAAGGTTTTTTCTCTAAATTAAACTACAGTAAAATGAAAACAAATATGCTCAGCCGAGTTGCAGACGGAATGTTTTGGCTCAACAGATATATGGAAAGAGCAGATGGAATGTTGCTCACGCTACACACTTTCTACATCTTATCATTTGACAAAGAAATGAATGATTCTCAGGGCTACAAACCATTATTGGAATATTATACTGATTTAACAAAAGATCAGATAGTTCAATCTCAATATGATTCAAATTTTGTTTTAAAATACATTATTTGTGACAATCAAAATGTCAGTTCGGTTAAAAATCTGGTTAGAAAAGCCCGTGAAAATGCAAGAGGTTCACAAGATAAAATTACTAAAGAGCTTTGGGAACACATCAACTCGCTGTATCATTATATGAATTCTCCTGATTTGCCAAAAAGATTAGAAACCTATGAAGCACTAAGTATTATTTCTAAACTCAATAAAGATTTATTGTTATACAACGGCATACTTCATGTAACGATGCCAAGAGGTTTAGGATGGTGTTTTTCGAGCATTGGCAAACATGTAGAACGTTGTTTACAAACCATTTCGATGACACAATCGTACTACAAACCCCTTAATTACAACCTTGAAGGCGAAGAAGATTTGTTGTATTGGAGAAGATTATTGTTGTCCTTATCAGGCTACGAACAATATTTAAAAAGCTACAGCAACATTTCGCACAATCGAAAAATAGTGCAACATGTGATTTTCAATAGAGATTTTTCGCATTCTGTAATGTACACTTTAGAATTAATAGATAAATATTTAGAATACATATCCCTTGACAATACTTCAAGCGAAGCTAGAACACTCCAAAACCAATTTGGAAGACTAAAAAGTTTGGTCAAATTTACCGATTATTATAACTTGACCAACCAGCAATTAGAAGATGTGCTGAATGATGTTAAAACACAATTAATTCAGTTTTCGAACGATTTTTCTAAATTATACTTCTCTTATACCTAATAAAAATGGCAGTATTTAAAATAGTTCACATCACAAAATACCAATACAACTGGCCCATAAAGGAGAGTATCAACGAGATTCGTTTGTTTCCTCACAATTTTGACAATCAAGAGGTGTTGCAGCATCAACTATTGATTAGCAGTAATCCTATTGTCGAAATTTCAAAAGATTTTTACGGCAATAGCGTAGGTCATTTTAATATTTTGGAATCTCATAATGAGATGACCATCGAATCCCGAATGGTCGTGCGTGTCAATCATTCGCTCAAAATTCCCGAAATTGATGCTACCAAAGTCGAGGATTTGAAAATTGAGAAAGAAAAAAACAGCTCTTTGCTTCGCCTTTGTTCTCCTGAAACTATCACACAACAAAAGAAAATCATTGCTTTTTTGAAAAAAATCAATGCTGCTGAGATTCCTATTATAGAAATTGCTCAAAAATGCAATGAATACATCTTTAAAAACTTTACTTACACTAAAGGAATTACAGATATTGAAACTACGCTTGACGAAATATTAGTACATAAAAAAGGAGTTTGCCAAGACTTTGCGCACGTATTGCTACAATTTTTACGTACAGCAGGAATTCCTTCACGATATGTGAGTGGCTATATTTGCCCGAATGCAAGCGGATTAAGAGGTGAAGGAGCAACGCATGCTTGGGTAGAATTTTATACCCCAACGCAAGGCTGGCTTGGCTTAGATCCTACAAATAATATTTGGACGATGGACAATCACGTCAAACTTTCGGTGGGTCGAGATTTTTATGATTGTACTCCCGTAAAAGGAACTTTCAAAGGATATGCCAAACAAACGCTTTCTGTGAGTGTTTCGATAGGTTATGAGGACGGAAGACAATTTGAAGAAGTAAACAATGTAAAACTCCGAAAAGTTTCAGAAGAAGTACAAAGACAACTTGATCTTATAGAATATCAATATCAGTTGCAACTGCGACAACAGCAGCAACAGCAACAGTAAATTACCCCCTTATAAAAAACAGCGCCATTTTATTCAAGAAATAAAATGGCGCTGTTTTTATGTGTAGTTTTTTTAGCTTTTACATATTAAATATCCAACTTGCTGGATTATTGTAGGTTGAATTCTGCGAAATGGTAAACTTAAGAACCGTTTTTCCTGAATCGCCATTGGTCCTAATTTTTCCAATACTTTGCTTAATACTTACTTTATCTCCTTTACTCACATACACAGCACTTAAGTTTTGATATACTGTAAAATAATCTCCGTGTTGAATCATTACGGCTTTGTTTATTGGTGATAAAACCATAATACTTATTACTTCCCCAGCAAATACAGATCTAGCAGTTGATCCAGATTCAGTCGTAATATCGACACCACTATTATGAACCATTAATGAACTGATAACTGGATGAGGATGATTTCCGAAAGCCGAAGAAACAAATCCTTTTTCTACAGGCCAAGGGAGATTCCCTTTGTTCGCTTTGAAATTATCCGACAAAATTTTTGCTTCTGGTGTTAATACAATTTTTGAGGAAGATACTGCTGGTGCCGAAGAGACAATGGCTTTTGCTCGTGTTTTTATTTCTTCTTTAGTATCGCCAGCTTTTGCTTCGGCTTCGGCTTTTCTCATCGCTTTTTCTAGGGCGGCTTTTCTATTGGCTTCGGCTATGGCCTCTCGAATTATACGATCAATTTGTCTGTCTATCGCTCTTGCCTCTTGTTGTTTTTTCTTGATGTCGGCGGCAATTTTATTCTTGTCTTTTTTAATAGATTTAAGGAGTTTGTCTTGCTCTTGTTTTGCTTTTAGCAGTGCCAATCTTTCTTTTTCGTTTTCTTGAATCAGTTTTTGTTTGGCTGATTTTTGAACACCCAATTTTTCGTTATAAACCGTAAGTTGATCTGATTTTGATTTAATTTCATCGCCTTGCATTTTTCTGTACCCAGTATATTGTTTCATATATTGGGCTCTTTTATAGGCTTGCAGAAAATTTTCTGATGACAAGATAAACATCGCTCGGCTTTGTTCAGAACGGCTTTTATACGACTTTACAATCATCTTTGCATAATCCTCTTTAAGGATTACAAGTTCTCGATTCAATTTATTGATTTTGAGTTGATTGATGTAAATATCGTTGCTCAACAACTTGGCTTGCTTTTCGGTGGTATTTATCAGTTTTTCTTTAAGCTTTATTTTATGGGCTTGAACAATAACAACGCTTACCGCCGATTTTTCTTTTTTCTTTACCGATTGCAACAACTTTTCATTATCTCTAATTTCTTGTTGTATTTGGGCTTTTCGTTGTTCTAATTTTTCTTGCTGTGATTCTTGACTCCACATCAATGAAGTCGTACAAATTAAAATCAGGCTTAGGAGAAATTTTGGCATAGTACAATAAGTTTGTGCAAATTTACTTAATTATAATTCTTTTGTAATCATTTGGGACACTATAAGGAAAAGAAAGTTCTTCATTAAAGCTCACATTGTTGTATTCTAAATTTATTTCGGCTTTCCCTTTCTTCTGATAACTGTCGATATTGAGGGTCAAAGGCAAAGTCATTTCTTTGAACTCTTTTTTGTTGGAATACACCACCTGAATCATTCTTTCCTCTTTGGTTTGGGTAATTTCTTGTTTATTTAACAAATAACTATTCCCGTCAATATAGAACGATTTCTTAGTGTTCCCATCAGATTCTTCGTCCAATCTATACACTTGATCAGCAAATGTTTCTGTATATTTTCCTTCTTTCAAATTGTCTATTGCTCTTCCCAACAACATATTTTGCACTTTGTCGAAGTCTAAATCGGTTCCTAACAATTGGCTTAATGCGCTGAAATCGCCTTCATAATAAGTCCCTTTTACTTTTTCATAATAACTTACTTTGGTTGGCGTAATCGAAGCTTTGGCCATTGTGATTCCTAAAAATCGAATACTTACCAATATTTGCTCGTCTTTTTTGAGTTTAATTTCGGCTGTAACATTCTGATTTTGTTTCTCAGTAGCGTATTGAACACTCGCTTTTATATATAATGTCGAAAATTCATTTTTATTGTTGTAGTAGTTTTCGATGATTTTATTGACACTCTTTCGGTTTTCATTTTTAGACACATCGACCACCGCGGTTTTCGATTTACACGAAACTAGTGCCAATGAACTGATGAAGCTAACCAAAAAAAGAAGTTTTACATTTTTTGAAAATCTATTCATTCTATATCTTATTTTTTGGTTTTTAATAATTGATTGGCTTTAGCAAAATACTGCTCTTTTTTCTTAAAATCTCCCAACCCATTGAAGGCCTCACCCAATTGAAGATTGAAATTAATTTCTAATTGTACATCATCAACCACATAATCCATTCCTATTTCTAGCATTTCAGTAGCTTTTTTGAATTGCTTCAACTGATTGTAGGCTAAACCCGAAAAGTAATAAAACTGAGGCTGACTTGGGTAAATTTCAACTAAAGATGTCGCTTTTTTTGACACAATTTCAAATTGTTTGGTTTCGACATACGATTGAAGCAAAAGTAAATTCGTTTCGACATCTGCTCCCGAATTATTTTTTAAAGCTTGTTCATAATACAAAATAGCTTTGTCCCATTGCTTTTTATTGTGAAAATATTTCCCTATTTCTTTGCCAACATTTACCTCCGTATCTTTATCAAAATAAGCAATTGCTTTCTCCAAATCTGGTGAATACTGCGGATTTTTATTGACAAAAATCAAAAATTCATTCAACACTCGATGCTTTATTTTAGAATCTA
>ERZ724520.822-NODE-822-length-16390-cov-4.408142_pt1 | contig 16390 bp, 7 predicted proteins | sample MGYA00376053_ERZ724520 | MGnify/ENA primary metagenome ERZ724520 (study PRJEB28724, sample SAMN07190886) | activated sludge metagenome | isolation source: activated sludge of sewage treatment plant in Hong Hong | place: USA: Christiansburg, Virginia | collected... | reverse complement strand
CTCGCCTTCTACTACGCCCTCTCCACCGTCTCCCTCTTCGGAATAGTAATACAACATCCACACAGTTCTTCAGAAGAACCCCCATCATCCGCTCCGTCTTCACCAGCTACGGCAAGCTTCTCATCGGAGCAGGAGGTAGCTTCGTCGCAACCTACCTCGGCTGGCTCTCCGTCCTCAAGTCCCAGGAAAACAGCTAAATCAGCAGAGTAGTTTCCAAAAACGAATGCGGATCCACTCCCCTTTGGAAAAAAACTGATACCGTCGTGAACCTCCGAGAAAAAGACTACAAAACCTTCATGGCTAGACGTGACGGTCGGTAAACCTCCATTAATTTAGCGTTTATAACTCAAAGGATGTCTCCGGATACAAACCTGATAGCGTTTTGCTTGGCTCCATTTCAAGCAATACTATTGAAAATTTGGCCTGATCAAACTAATCCAATATCAATAATTATTTCGAAAACTACTATCATTTGTACATCAAAAGATTTATATGTTCTCTTTATGATTGTTGTATTTACCGTGAAATTATTAATGAAACAGTGACTTTTAATAATTGATGACCGAAATCTCAAGAAAACCAACAACCAGATAAAAATATGCCTTCATTGGCTTAACTGCAATCGGAACTGCCGCAATCTTGAGAAATGGAATTAGATTGTACAAGTATACTCGATCATATAACAATCTCATTCAACTAATTGGAAAGCAAAGTAACATATCCGATGTCGTCGCAATTTTGGATGGCGCAAATCAACAAAAATAAGTCTTGCTAGAAACTATCTCTCCTAATTTTAGCAATAATTACTTCTCAGCCATCAATGATCCTACCAAATATCAAACTAAAATTGGCAAATTTTATTCAAAACTTTCTTTTTAAACTGGTTTTGAAGGACTTTTTCGGTATCAAGGAAAAGACTATCGTATTCATTTCAATATGAATCGTCCAATAGTAGGTTTTGAAGTAGCTCATGCGGCCAAGGAATTTGACAAATCTGGCGTTAAATTTCATAAAAATCAAATGATAACCATTTTTGGAGATATGAAATACTAAAAAGAGCTTAAAAGGACTGTGGTTGATACCAAAATCTTATGTTTAGACAGATTATAAATACAGAAATATTGGGAAATGAATATTATAGCAACTATACTTTCTTCCTTCTATTTTTCAATTTTATTAGGAATAGCGTTGAGTCTATATAATAAATCGTTAGCCCTTGATGAAAATTGGCTATAATAATTAAAACAGTTTACAAATGATTAGTTCAGCAAAAAATAAACGATAACTGAAACGATTAATGCAAACGAAGTACAATGATAAGCATTCATCACATATAAATAGTAAAATTTATCCATCCAATATTGTTAATATTTATCTCGCACGTTCTCCTTTTCTTATGCAGTTCAATATAATCTCCTAATATCAATGCTCTACAACGCAAAACAGACACATCTCATCATCCACAAAAAGATATAGTATGCACTTGAAACAACTGAAGAATCACCTGATCGCAAATACGAAGCTTAAATTGGTCCAGTCAACTCTAATAATAAACGTCAACTATGGCTATTGGAAGGACAAAAAGGAGGATCCTTTTAAATCGTCAACGGATTCACTGATTAAGTCCTAACAGAATCAGACGATACGCTCATACTACAGAGAGGGGCTGGCAACAGACATCAAACCTGGCTTTTTTAGTTTGTTTCGGATCATTAATTTCATCTAAAATTAGCCAAATCTAAGAAAAGATACGTATGTGTCGAAAATGGATCATTAATTTTTAGATAATGTGAAGCGCCAATATGCCCTGATGCGTGGCTACTCAAACCAGTTTTGGATAATTAAGTCTTAAAAAAATCTTGCTTCATCATTTCGACAAAATCAAAAAAACTGATTGATATCCCTGAGGCAAGCCGTAAAGAAGGAACTGCTTTACTAACATATAATCCCAACTATCGGTACAATCAAAGGTGGAACATTTATAAAGCCGGATAGATTTATGTAATAAAAAGTTATTTTAATGAGATGAACATCGATGTTTTTGAAGAAAGGTTCGATCACCATACACCTCTCATTCAATGGCCAAGTCACGGAGGAGTCAATCAGTTCTGGATGTTTGAGAGAGTCAGTACAGATCCGATCTTTCGTATTTCTACTTTTTTCAATCGTTAACTCTAACTAGGACATTCTCATGACAAACTCGTTCTAAACAAAGGAAGGGAATATACTTGGCAAATTGAAGGATACTTCCCATAGTGATCATTTATTTTTATCTTTCCATTTGTATAAACTATAAGTATAATTCTAATGTCATTTATTATCAGTTCAGAATTTATCGAAAAAGCTGTGCACAATTTAGCAGAAAATTAACACTGTAAAGACCTTCATCCTGGAACATGCACAAGTAAAGCTCTTTTGCAAATGAAAATGGGAACGAGATCGATAGCTCCTCTTTATTTCATGGTGCATCTCATTCCGCTGATTCTAAAACACAAAAGAGTCTCTCAAAAGTAATCATTTATGAAATCAGTCCTGGAAAGTAACTTAAAAAATTTGGAATAGGCTTTCTAAAATCAATGCTTTTTGTGACTACCACTCTATTTTTTATTAGACGTTTTCTTTGCTTATGGACGCAATTTTATAAATTTACCCATTGTACCAATTTTTATATCAAGTAAATTGCGTTTATACGGGATTTCTACTCGGATTTCCACTGATGCTTGAATCTCCTGGAAGACAAATGGAAATTGGACTCTATAATTTAAATAAAGGGACTTAAATATTATATCTAATTTTACTCAGAAGATACCCGAACCTATACATCAAGCATGGAGAATGCTGGCTTTTTGCTATTTCAGCTGCCATAATTGCCTACTATTACCTTTCAAAAAAATAATTGTTCAAATAAGGATATCAAAAAATGTTAGACGTAATTTTCGACCAAATATGATTAGTTTATGCTTATACTCAAAATATTTAAAAAAAGGTCTAGATCACTATTTTTTTTATTTAACTGACGCAGATTTTGTAATGCTTTACTAAACTTACTTAATTTGACCTAAAGATGTATTCTATTTTTATATATTTTATCCTTCCAATGGACTAGATATCATCACAAAAGCATTTTTTCTCTTGAAACTTGTATTAATCTATGTTTAATATATCTGAGAATTAATTCTAATCTACAATTTTTTCAATGAACTCTGCCCTCCGACTATCATCATCATACCCGGAACCAAAAATGATAAACCTAAAGTAGAAATACCAGGCCCTATCTTCTATATAGAAAAAATATGCTGGATTGTCGTTGTGATAATTATTTCGAAACATGAAGCCACATTTCTGATATACTCAGAAAATATCCTATCCACCAATACATTAGCAATTATCAAGTTCAATCCCAACATTATCGACACATAAAACACACTCACGAAATTCTCAGAAGTAAATATTCCAAATACACCTATCTTAGGATTAAAAGTAAATTAATTTCCCCCAAAGAAATACCCCGCTATCACCAAATTCATCGAAATGAAAATGTTATACAAAAACAAATTTGTAAATCGAGGTCCCTTCGGAAGCTCATACTTGCTCTATAAAAAAAATAACACAATGCAACCAACCACAGCCAACAGATCACCCAATAATCTTTGCCACCACAAACATGATAAAAAATAAGTATTAGCCACGTTGGCCACCGGTAAATAACAAGAATCCCAGATCATCATTATGAGTCCTATACTCGTGAGAATCAAACCTCCAATTTATCCTTAGTGACACTAATTTTGATTGTAAATTTTCTTTAATGTAATAATAAAAAATCTGAGCCGAAGAAAACAAAAACTATGAGTACGTGAAGTTATTTTAGTAGCCAAAACTCCAAAAAGCACCCACACACAATAGTTTATTGAACCAATATAAATCTGTTGCAAATAAGCTCTTTTCATAAGATTCAAAAATTTCTATTCAGCTTTTATGATTGCTCTCTGCTAATTTAAGACAAAAGGAATCAACAAAATTGACAAAGTAAATATTCTCCAAGCTGAACGAGTAATACCCTCACAGTTTATATCAACAGTCATCCAACAGGGAACGACAGCATTGCAAAAAGCGCTAATAATCAAAAGAGTCCAACGTTGAAAAGATGAAAATTAAATAGATTCCAGAAATTAATGATTTTACTAAAAGAGCGAAAGTCCACGACTTAATTTGGCCTCGGATTACTATTAAACAGAATCTAAAATATTTAGTTCGCTCTCCTCGTTATACCTTAACAAACTCAAAGAAATTTTCAAATTATTTGAGGATACTGACTTGACCATCGGTAAAATTTCATGCTCGAAACTGTCAAACTATCGAAAAGTTGATTCGTAATGTTTTAGGGATTTATTCTGTTTCAATCGCTGAGGCTATTAGGGCTAATTATTAATAGGTGCAGTCTGCTATTACTTTGCGCTCGGGGGTAATTGCATCAATATAGCCTTATAATTTGATTTGTTAATATTAAAGGATTAATTATAAACATCTAACAATCAACATAGACCTTATTGAAAAATTATAGTTAAGAAAGTGAATAACAAACATAAGCAGAAAAGTAAATACATATTAAAATCATTTATTTCTAAACACTTGCATTCCAGGATAGTCACACGCATTGACATTTTGATATGTCTCAAAGTAAGCATAAGAAGTCCATCCTCCAAAAGGCTCAAAATTGTCAAAAGACATAAAGAGTTCATGATGAGCAAGTTAAGGACATGCTTCATTACTACCAAAAAGTTCCTTCCAAAACATTGGCTCCGTCTAAATTCCAACTTTCTTCTTTGAATAGAGCTCCAAATAGTATGCTAATGTCCTCAGATAAGTGCAAGTCGGCTTAAAGTTACTGGGAAAGTTGGAAATACTAATCCAATACTTCAGGACTGGAATTTCTTCAAATTGTCTATAGATTCTATGGGCTTCGAGCTGGGCAGGGAGTCGTCCTGTAATTTGATTCGAAATAAGCATTATTTGAGGCTAGGTGCCTAAACGAAAGATTTGACTTAGGTCTACAAATGTTTCCCATCGTTGTTGACCTTGATCGAAGTCGGCCCTCACAAATACCTCTTAAAGATATCCGTTTTATTTCAGACAAATAAGAGTGTCCTAATCTACTCTATTGGTTGTCCAGAGATCAGTCATGGCTGTCAGAACGATCTGTAAAAGAAGAGAAGCAAAAAGAAGAGATTTCAACTTTGTCATTGATAGTATAATATTAATCATAATGAAAGTAGATTTAAATTAAATAAATACGCATTACAGTTATGATGTAATATTTTAAAATTAATTATGAATTAATACGCATACTTTCATTTTCTATTTTTGAAAACTATGCTAAAGCTGAGGTGATACTTTGCCAATCACGCCTTGTTTAGATATAGAACAAATTTACGAAAAATAACATTCATCAGCAATAAATCAATTAGAAAACTAGTCGATTTTTTCGTATTTTTAAATTAATCAACAAAACAACAAAAACAATAATGATAAAGATATGAAATAATTTATCTGAATCTAAGCATTGCTTTTGTTTCAAGCAAAAAAATGTGTTTTACTTATTTAATAAACTTTTTAAACTATTCAAAACATCAACTGATTTTTTAGTAGTATTATAAATTTTAAAGTTTTAATTAGACTACAAATAATTCTTCTCTCTTCTTTATCTCTTTTGCCTAGTTTTATAAAAATCAAGCTTAGATGTAGTTTATCAGACCAAAATATGTTTGAATTATTCTTTTAAAAGATATAATTAAGAATATCATTTTTTGGCATTTCCCTTTTGTTTAACCGCATCTTCCATCATTTTCTTATATGTTTCTTGAAGCTTCAGCAGTTCTTCAGCTTGCTACTGAGTCTCCGTATCGTATTACTCCTTCTCCTTATTCAAGTACTCCTTTTGAAGTTAGAGATTGGTAGTTTCAATGATAAGTCTCTCCTGAAGTAACTTCATTTTCGCATTTTAGAATTCCTTTTCTCTCTCCTCTTGCTATTCCATATAAAATGTATATTAATAAAAAATAATAAGAACAAACAATCACTCAGTAAATAGCAGCATCTCTCTCAATATCTCATGCGAAATTTGTATCCTCTTAAAACGAATGTCTCCTTGATGAAAACTCCATTGCTTTCCCCTCAAAGTATCTCTGATACCCATCAACATAAAAACTCCACAATCATAATTATTATCTTGCTGAGGATAATCACTACGCACTCTCAACTGAAACTATTTATCGTAGAACATTTTTGCGAACTTTAGAGCATTTTTAAAGATTGGATTTTCGAGGTAATAACTCGCAGCATGACGAATGCTATCATAAACCACCAACTATTGATCTTAAAACACAGCAAAATACCAATGGTTTTTATTATTTACAGGCATAATCAGCATGTGACTCTTATCTAAATTTTTCTTTTTGAGAACTCTCTGAATTTGGGTATCTGTTTTAGTGAGAGTGTTTGTCGCAAAGTAAGAATTTAAAATGCGTACTTGAGTATTAGAATCTCGAATGAATCTTCGTTAAAGCATTTCTATATAAATGTTGATAATGTCATCGTTAAGCCACTATCCATAGTCCAATCCCCCAATGGCCTTGAAAGTTAGTTTCTGTACACATTCAAAACTTGTGTTTTTTATTTAATGATGTCCTCTATTTTTAGATTTCCAATATTAATGGATCTCTTTAAACTGTTCAAAAGTAATTGGAGGATAATCAGCAAGCTCTTTAGAGTACTTTAATTCCAAAAAATCTTTAATTTATGTCTTGTACTAATTTATTAGCTCAAAATGCCGCTTTTTACTTGCTTAAATAGAACGAGTCTTTTGCAGTTCACTTGTTGGCAATTCTTCAGTTTTATTATTAGCCTCAACTAATTTTTGCTCAGAAACACTAAGTTTTTCCATTGACCTCTTTAACTATTCTAGCTCGTCTATAATATCTGCTGAAAACTATGCATTTTCCTGTTACTATTTTTATGACTATTTTGGACTTGGGTCTACAATGAGCTTGAACTCTACGTTAAACTCTTATTTTTGGGAAGCTTGTTGAGACGTGAGAGTGAGTCCATAAAATTGGCGAGGAAGGGACTGTGGGCTGAGGAGAGATATTTTATGAGACCGATTGTGGGATGCAGCAGCGACTACGCGTGGTTACTCCTTGTGGGTAAATTTGTTGGCGATGAAATTCCACACCTTTTCGAACATGCAGACTGAACTTAGCCAATTGAAAAAATATTGTTAATTATAATGCTCAAAAATCATCTAGTTCTATAAATCTTCGCTACTTTCATCACAAAGTATTTTGTTTTCATAAGCATGAAATAAATCCCTAATCGGCTCTACTTAATATTTCAAAATATATTAAAAATCATGCTTTTTGGCGATTTTACAAGGATAGACTCACGTTTATCGGTCTTTTTCTCTAAGCTCGTGCTTTTTATCGTAAAAAGCCCTCCAAACGATCAGGCAAGTAGTTCCTCAATGGATGGTTAGGTGTTTCTATATTACTGCTATTGATAATTTCTGCATATTTGTGATAGTCCTTTAAACTCTCAGGCCCATAACTTCGAGGAAGATAGTGCCTTCTTATCATTTATGGAGAATAGCCTTGATAATTTTAATTTTGCCCATAATTGGAAATTCCATGTTCCTTTACTTATTCTTTTTCAGTTAAACCATTCGATTGACGATTTCTTGGACTAGCAATTCCCTGATTACCACCATTGCTAGAGTTGAAATTATCGTCAGGAATATAGCTGTGATAGCGACTATCAACCGGGGGTTTATTGTATATTTATTTGGCTGACTAATGACTAGGCTGAAGGTTTACATTGTCCTGATATTCAGGATTAGTCGCTGGAGTCAATTTTGAACTGTTGAAATGCTAAATTTCTTTCGCCAGAACTTATTCGTCTTTATTAAAACTACTTTCATTTGAAGGCCCTCGATTTGTGTCAGGATAGCCACCAAATTTTTCCTGAAGTTTACGTTAAATTTTTTGATTGTAAACCCGACGGATGTATTCGTGTTCTTAAATTTGTCGATTATGCTTGCGTTGCAGCTATTGTGAGCATTGTTATTACTCCATCCAGTTAAAAGGGAGAGAGTGATTGAGACTATGAAATGCTATATGAATCTAAGGTTACGAAATTCGTTGAAAACCTTTCTACGCGCAACAAAAGATCCATTTTTTGGTAAATTCTCTATCATTACAATTTTATTTTAACTATCATCACTATCCCAAAGATTCTCTAAAAAAGTGAAGTAAAGAAAGATTCAACTTCCCATTATTTTTAAAACCAACGGTAAGCCCATATAAATATTTTTATTGTACAAAATGCTATTTATTGGTGGCAATCACTATATAATAGTATAATGAGTGAGATTCTCTCTAAACTCTAAACCAGAGGCCGTCCCCGCAAAAATACTGACTAAAAACTGCCCTCTATCTCACGGCAGCTTTTTTCCTAGCATTCCGCTGTTTTCTACGCCTGTTGCATGGTTTATGTGTTGGAAGTATTCCTAAAAACCAAGCAAGAAAAACGAATTGGACACTCAGAAGGCGGATTTACCATATATGAAAAAACCAGTTTGGTCTACTGCTTCGATACTTTCGAAGAGGATCTCAAGTAATGGGGATTTAGAGATGCTATTTTTGCCAATCGTAGCCTGTATTAGTTCGTCAAAACAGCAAATGGATGTGCTCCCAAGTTGGTTTTCAAAGAGTTAGTCACACTCTTTATGGAGATACACGATTTCATCATCTCATAGAACATACAATCGGTTTAATAACTCTAAGCTAGCCAAAATCGATTTCTAAATCAATCGGAAACCGATTTAAACAGAACTTATAAATATATTCGCTTCACTCCTCAAGCACTTAAAGAACTTAGACTCTAAAAATGGATTGGAGAAGTTAACAAAAAAAGCAAAGATTTATGGAGACCTTTCATTAAAATCATTAGCTATACTATCTTCTGCCTTCAACATGGACAGGAACATAATAAATATCTTAAACCCTTCTTTTCAGATGCTGAACATCCTGAAGATACAATAATCGGACAACTCAACCTTGAACAAATAGTCCAAGATAAAGAATAGAAAATTATTCATAGCTCGTGCAATTTGGGTTTCACTAAAATTTCAAAGAGTTTTGATGAAGAAATACTGAAGCCGTCTCTCTATAGTTCTCAAAAAGAGCTTTCCATTATGGACCGAATGCCTCTTATTAACCTAAGACCTATTACCTTAATAACATTTCCTTCAAATCCAAAAATCCAAAACACAAGATCAGATTCTCCTGTTAAACCTCATTCTGTGCTAAGTGGAACCAGCGAAAAAGAAGATGTGGATTAAATTGATCATAGTTAGCCCTACAAAAAGCTAAAGAGATAATGATAAAACATTCGTTTATAATTACCAATTACCTTTGTTAAACGAATATTCCATTAATTGAGATTGATATTGGCATAATTAAGGTTGATTTAGTTTATAATTTGAATAAGTTACAGAATGAGTATCAAAATAGTCGTTTTCGGAGAGAATGACCAAGTGGTTAAATTTTTAGAAAAGTCAAGAGGTGGACACTCTTTACAATCCGAAGAATCCATCATTGTCTAAAATGTTACAGTTGCAGATTCTCATTTTTTAATATTTGCTGTTCGCTAAAGAGGACTCGTCAGCTAACAAGCAACCGGCACCAATGGTAATTAACATTTTTATTTCAGGACTCTTATTCTTTCTTGGAGGCTAAACTCCACTATTTGAAGAAAAACAGTACCTCACAGATCTTCTTTCGTCCAAATTATAATTTGACGGAGTTCCTGTCGCAGTATTATTCGAAAAAGGACAATGTATTTCTATATTTAGTAAGAACTCAGCTTAAAAGATGTAGTTAACTATATGGAACTGTATCGTTTGAAAGATCGAGCAAGTATGATAAAGTAAATCAATTGGAGCGAAACATAATGGATTAATGAAGTCTATGGATGGGTCAAGGCCCAGTCAGACCACACCAGAACTCGTGGATTTCAAGCAGCTCCAAAAGTAGTTAAATTAAAAGCAAAATATCGTGAATCAGTTGAGGAGGAGTCTGAAAAAAAATATGAAGGACTAGTGAATGACAAATAAGTTAGAACCTTGGCAGTCAAACAACAATAATAGCTTTACATTGATAGATAAAAATAAAAACTGAAACAGGAAAATATGGATACTCAACTCGCTAATTTTAGCAGAAACAAAAAGAAAATGTCACCTTATGATATCAAACCAACACCGAATCCAAAAATAGAACCAAATTTGCATTTCTTCCTCAAAGATCCAAACTCTCAACCGCCTCCCTAAGTCTCAATAAAAATTCAAACAGATTAGTTCAAGGATCGTCCAGCTCCACCTCCATACAAACCAAAAAAGACCGGAATAAATACTTCTACACAAATTGAAGAGAACTAACTTTTCAGTTTCGATAAAGAAGTCAAGCCTATTTTGGCAATATTGACAACAAAAGCTCTTTAGACAGCTGCCCTTGAGATTGAATAATAGTAAGAACTACTAAAGATGGCAAAATATAAATCAGCTTACGAAGAAAGAGTTCGGAAACAAAAAGATCATTAACAAAAAAATATAGATGAAGAACTAAGAATTATTAAAGAAAAAGATAAACTGTTAGAATAACATCGCCTTCGCGCCAAAACACGAGAAAATATTCAGCATCGAGTTCAATGCTATGAAATTGCAAATAAATTACTTTCAAATATTTATCTTGAATCTGCAAAAAAACTAGTCACTGCAAATGCCTATCCTGATTCCTTAACAAATTTTCTTTCCACTGATTTCATCGAAGAAATCACAGATAAAGCAGCAATTCATTACCAAAAAATAGTTCAAGCTTAAACGGCAATAAGAGGTATTTTTGAGAAGGATGTGGTTGGCAGCATTAAAACTGTTGCATCGAGCATAAAGGAATAACGATAGAAAACAAAGAAAAAACTCGAGGCTCGATTGATAAACAAATCATCGACAACTCGTAAAGTTCATATTCTTTACAAACACGAACATCTTCAATTCAGTAACTTCAGCAAATACATGACAAAACACTTCGACAATACGTTTGACGATTATGTAAAAACACGTTAAGAGCAGGTTCAAGAAGCTTTCGGTATGCCTTATCTGATTTAGATCGCTTACAGGGAGGTTAAATAACAGAAGAATAACTTCTAAAAATAAAACTCAAAGATAGCATCTAGTACTCGGCATCAGGACATCACTGTTATCTACTCAAAAATTAGCATCAACTATGTTTTACATCAACATCGAACTGCTACGAAAAAGTAAAGGAAAATTATATATCTAATGGATTCTTACTTTTTGATAAAGAAGGCTAAGTTGCAGAAAAATTTACTTTTGGGTAAGTGGACCCGAAGCTAGATTATTTGAGAATATAGCATAACTTAAGAGATATAAGAGAAAGCTCAAACATGGATGATGGAATCATTATTAATTTAGCTAAAATTCCATAAAAAATTAAATGCCTGGTTTTAGTTTCTAGAATAACAGACGTTCAGAGGTTTAGATCTGAAGCTGAAGCCAAAAAGATCAAACACGCTGCTTTCGGATTATAATTTTGGTAACATAAAATTCCTATTCACTCTAAAAATATTGGATAAACATTAAAATGGGAATAGATTGTAAAAGCTCAAGAAGGTGAGGAACCTCCTGCCCAAAACTTAATCGTTATTTCTTATGTTTTAAGAAGAAGAGTGTTGCCCTAGTTTTGGACGTTAGAGGACGTCTCATTTGTACCCCAGCCTTATAAAACCAAATAATAACTCTAACATTTATAGGATTAAATTTATAGATTTTATAATCGCAGCAATTAAAATTTGAAATAAGAAGAAGACGAATAGAAAATTTAAAGACCGCCGAGCAGTAGCCAATAAAGAAAGGGATCCCCTGGAGCCAGAGTAAAATCAAAGAAATTAATTGAAGAACCAAAGAAAAAAATCATTTTGAAAGTTGCCACAAAAATTTTAAATGAAATTAGCATAGATTTAAATGAACCTTTTGCATAAACATTTAATAAACTAAAAACATCAATCGAACAGTGGAAATAGTTTACTTAATCTTGCTAAAATGGATGGGAAATACTAATTAAAGGAAAACCTTTGGAATCTGTTTAACAATTAAGATCTTTTAAAAAAATAGGCGATTTAGTAGTAAAAAAGATTCCAAAAATTTAAGAGGTGAAAATCTAAAAAATTGAGGAAAATGAAGGAGAAAAAGACGGTCAATAATAGTGATGTTTAAGAGCTTATAATCTATTTGCTTATCAATTTAAGAATATGAAGAGAGGATTCAATCGATATGACAACTCTGAAGAAGGAGCAGACGACTCCGGCTCTGAACAAAGCCATCAACCTACTCCAACTCAGCAACCTCTAAACTATAATTTTATGAATCAATTTGCTAATTTTTCTCCAGGAAGCGGATTTAGCTAAGGGATGATTGTTACTTTATTTCAAATAGTGGAGCAGCAATCACAAGCACTCCAAGCATTGATGGGAAAGGTTTAATTAATAACCCAAAGAACGATGGAATTGACATAGAAAATCAGAGAACTCAAGTAATAAATGCATGATATAGAAAAACTAAGCAATAAGAAAGGGAATCAGGATACGTTTAAGTAAAAAAATAAGCTAACAAAAATGAAACTCTAAAGGCCGGAGGCGACATCCTTGAAGCTTCCGCTCTTATCAAGATTTTGTTTGGGAGCTAAAAAAAATACTAATATAAGCTTCAGTTAGCAGAAAAATTAGACCTACCTCTTTACAGAGAGAGAAACTTCTTGTATTTTTAGTATAATTAAGCCTTCAAATTGAAATGAGAGATATGGAGGGAAGAATCGTCAAAAACTCAAATAAAATTCCTTTAAGTCTAGCCCTATACAGCTCTTAAAATCCACCGAAATTTATTTAAAAAAATACTGCAGGCCAAAAGATATTAAAAGGCTATATTTAACAAAGTTTACATCAAGGAGTTTGTCGATTCTAAAAAATCCAAATAAAAGAAGTGACGTCTCACTTCAGAAATGGATGGATTTTTATAGTGATCATTCCTAGCATGACACCTTTAGGTAGTGCCGCTTCTTCAAATGACTCTTTTATTGACTATACTAAAATAGAACCACTTGTCCTTGACAGGATTATCGTAAAAGCAAAAAAACTAAAATAAATTAGAAAAGGAGAAGAAGAAGTTGAAAGAAATGCCGCTGCTTAAGAAATGGATATCGAAGATTAACCACATAACTAGGATCCAATTTATTCGTAATAAAAATGATTCTATCATTTACTCGTTCTAATCTTGCCATATTAAACATCAAATAAACCTTATCCCGTTTGATAATTAATTCTCAAATGGTATTCAATTGATTAAGTTGAGATATCAAAGATAATTTGAGTTTCATGAGTGGGTTGTATTATATTTAGTTTTGTAGAAACAGATGCTTTCACGAATCACTCAGAGGGCATTAATTAGATCTTTTAACCACACTCCTCGAGCATACTTCAGTGGCGGACATCATCACGTGAAACCCTATGACTGGCGAGACGATCACGCGCTTAATCCCTACTATGAACAAGACCCCAGAACAGTCGGATGCGCAGATCCAACCACCTATTCATATCCTCACGAAGCAGTCATGGAACAATGGCCTCCAGCTTTTCCAGCAAACTACAATCCTAAAGATCTCACTCAAAACTATACAGGAAGCAGCCCAATGCTCAGTGTCGCAGAAACCAACCTTATTGATGTTCCTGAACAGAACCTTTGGGACGACATTGCCCACGAGTGGGACTATGAAAGTGAGGATCTTGATTTCCAGCCTGAAACTTTTAAGTCTCAGCATTTCAGAAAGAAAGGACGTCTCTGGATGTGGGTCATCATCGCTTTAACTCCTTATTGGTATGTTGCATGTGAGAGCGTTTACCAACAAATGGTCGATGGTGACCAATGGAAATATCAAAGACCTCCACCATTAAACTACCCTGACGAAGAAGATACTCCCGACACCGAAGCCTACGAAAACTGGAAAACCCCAGAGTTTACCTATCTGTGGGACGCTGGTATTCTCAAAGATCCGTAAGCCATTTGTTATACAGTTACTTCGAGATCATCGACGGAAAGAAAGTTTACAGCAAATGGGCGGGAGTCAACGAGCCAGGCGTAGCAATAAAATGATTCAACCTTCATTTTAAGATAAATTGCCACAGCTCACCAACATACTTACTATTAATATAAAGATAGTTATTCTAATATATTATATCTATCATGATTCGAGTAGCACTATTTCTCACCTTAACGCTATGGCTCGCTAACTGTGCTCCCAAAGAAGACAAAATGACAGTCATTCCCGTAAGAATAACACTATTCAGGGCTACCCAGTTAGCTATAACACTAGTATTTACACAGGATATCTCGATCTAAAATCACCAGACCGAGCAGCTCATTATGTCTTTGTCGAGTCTGCTAAAGGATAGAATAATACCGATCCACTTACTCTTTGGCTCAATGGAGGACCAGGATGCTCTTCCCTCATAGGTTTATCTGATTTAACTTAGGATATCTTCAAGAAATCGGGCCATATTACATCGACGATGGACTAAATTATAAAGACGGAGACAATCTTACTGAAAATCCACATTCTTGGCATACAGTCTCTAATTTACTGTTTATCGAATCGCCAGCAGGAGTAGGATACTCTTACAATTTAAATAAGACATTTGTATACAACGATGCTATCACCGCCCATGACAACTTTGATGCTCTTCTTAATTTTTTCCAAAAATTCCCATAATATAAGAACAGAAACTTCTGGATTGCAGGAGAATCTTATGCAGGAAAGTACATCCCCGATCTAGCAGTGCTAATCGATCAGTACAACAGCTTAAGCCCAGCTTTTTAAATAAAACTAAAAGGGCTAATGATTGGAAACGGAATAATGAATTTCGAAAATGTTCAAAATCACGAGGTCTAATTTTTGAAATCAAGATCGTTCTCAAATCCTTAAACAAAAAGCTATTGGTAAAACTCATGCCAAACCGATTTCGATTCAGCCGGTTGCAGATTCTTTTTAATGAATTTTAGAGAAGATATTGATTAGATCAATCCCTACAATGTCTACGGTTACTGCTACTATAACGACTCGTTTGACCAAAACACCAACAAACCTCGTGCCACTCAAGAGTCCATACTAATGGATCTCAAGAGGAAATTATCTAATTAAACTTCATCACCAATTACTTATAATGGTGCTCCTTGTGCATATTTTGAAGGAATGTTTAATTATTTTAACATTCATTAAAAATAATATCGAGGAAAATGGCCAAATCAACTATGGAACGGACCTTGCGTAATATAATTTTTATAAAGGCTGAAAATATTTCTTATATACCTTCTCGCTAAGGCTCAATACACGAATATCGTTATCTTTTGGGTCGATTGAGTGAGAAAAACTATCAAATCCATCTCTATAACGGCAATTGGGACGTAGTAGTGCCATATCTCGACACCGTTGCCAACATAAAAAGACTCAACCTTGTAGAGTCCTATCTTTAGTATTTTTAATTTTATAAAGCACTCCATGGTTTACTAATGACCAGCATTCTGGATTCCAACAACTATATTCAGGTATTTTGTTCACCATTGTGAAAGGAGCATCCCACATGGTTCCTCAATCAAAAAGACCAGAAGCTTTTAATTTGTTTAATTCTACAATCTCAGGCCATGCCTTTCTCAAGATGCAAGCCCAATAAATATGATTTAGTTAGATGTTATGTATTTAAATAATTTTCATTTTCAAAACCATAATACTCAAGATAATCAAGCCATTTCTCTTTCATTTGCGAGTAGCAAACACTCCTTTCGCTCAGGTACAACATCCTCCTCATCCTTGATTGCAAACAGGCATTATTTGAGGAAGATCAACAAAATGTCCTTTTTCAAAGTTTTTGACAAACCTTACACTTCCTGCTTCGTACATTTCTTGGTCACCTTTGATGAATTTCCTTTTGAAGCAAAGACCAAGTGCAATATGGGCAAATCATTCTCTTCAAACTACAACCCAACTATCTCTTGAAAAGTGTAATTCTGCAAAAAGGAAGCCGTCAAACCTTTTTCGTTCAAGATTTCGTCGTTTGCATTTGGAGCGATGTCAAGTGTTTGCCTTCTATATATGAAGATACTACAGATTCTCAAGGCTGTTTTTCGACGTATCCTTATAGAATTGCTCTGGATAGTAAGCGACTCTGCTATTCCCCTGCCTCTCCTTCTTGACTTTCTCTTTCTTGACTTTGATCATCA
>ERZ724520.821-NODE-821-length-16395-cov-4.225704_pt1 | contig 16395 bp, 14 predicted proteins | sample MGYA00376053_ERZ724520 | MGnify/ENA primary metagenome ERZ724520 (study PRJEB28724, sample SAMN07190886) | activated sludge metagenome | isolation source: activated sludge of sewage treatment plant in Hong Hong | place: USA: Christiansburg, Virginia | collected... | reverse complement strand
TTGTCCGTTCTGACGGCGTGTTGCTGGGCCTGACCTATGTTCCTGATCAGCAGGTTCTCGGCTGGCATCACCATGTCACCGATGGCGAATTCGAGTCGGTCGCCGTTGTCTCGGAAGGCACAGAGGACGTGCTGTACGCCGTTGTCAAGCGCACCATTGGCGGCAATACAAAACGCTACGTCGAGCGACTGCACACGCGCGAATTCACGGATCAGGCCGACGCCTTCCATGTTGATTGTGGCCTGACCTATGACGGAAGCCCGGCGACCACGTTCTCCGGACTCAGCCATCTTGAAGGAAAGACGGTCAGCATTCTGGCTGATGGTGCTGTGGCGCCGAGCAAGGTCGTCACCAGTGGGCAAGTCACCATTCCGGTTGCTGCCAGCGTGGTGCATATCGGCCTGCCAATAGAATGCAAGGTCAAGACCCTGCCGGTCGTTGTCGAGACTCAGGGCTTCGGCCAGGGGCGCAGCAAGAACGTCAGCGCCGTCTTCATGCGGGTTTATCGCTCCGGCGGGATATCTGCAGGGCCGTCAGAGGATCGCCAGACGCAGTTCCGGATGCGCACATCCGAACCATACGGCACGGCGCCGGCTCTGAAGACGGAAGAGATCAAGATCGTCATTCAAAACGACTGGCAAACAGGCGGGCAGGTTGTCGTCATGCACGACGAACCGCTGCCGATGACGCTGGTCAGCATGTCGGCGGAGGTGGAAATTGGCGGCTGAGATCATTCGCCCGGCGACCCTGCGCGATGTTGTCGATATTGTCCCGCGCCTGCGCCAGTCGGACATTGACGAATGCGAGGCACTGGCCGGCAAGGGTTCTGTCCTGAGAATGGCCGTCGCCACGGTTGTTGGATCAGTCATTGCCATGACCTACGTTCGCGACGGGAAGGTGACGGCCATGTTTGGCGTCGCCGGCCGTCTGCTGGATGAAGAGGGTTCGCCCTGGATGTTCGGCACCGATGACATTGTTGGCCGGTCTGTCGTCAGGGAAGGGCGCAGGCACGTCCCGATGATGCTGCGCCTGTTCAAGCGCCTGTCGAACGTGGTCGATACCCGCAACGAAAAAAGCATCCGGTGGCTGAAGAGCCTCGGATTCAAGTTTGAGAAGGCCGTCCCCGTTGGGCCGAGCGGCGTTCTGTTTTATCCATTCTCGATGGGAGATTGATTATGTGCTGGATGGTTGCCGCAATGGCCGCAAGTGTTGTCATGTCAGCGATGCAGGCGAAGAACGCTGCCGCTGCCCAGCAAGGCGAGGCGAAATATAACGCCGCTGTCGCTAGAAACAACGCGACGATGGCCGAGTATAAAGCGCAGGACGCCATATCGCGAGGGAAGACGGCGGAAGAAGAACACTCTCGAAAGGTCGCCGGACTCATTGGTACGCAACGCAACACTATGGCGGCGCATGGCCTTGACCTATCCGAAGGGATGCCGCTCGACATCATGAGCGACACCGAACTTCTAGGCAGTCTCGACCAGAAGACAATCAGGCTAAATTCCGAAAAGGAAGCATGGGCATCAAGGGTTGAGGCGAGTAACTTCAACTCACAAGCCTCGATGTTTGACACGCAAGCTAAAAATAGCAACCCATCAAAGGCATTCTCAAATTCTCTTCTCGTGGGGTCATTATCTGCCGCGTCTAAGTGGTACAGCATGGGGCAGGGACTCGGCGGTGGCGGTGGTAGTGGCGGATTCAGCGGGGTATAAAACATGGCGACAGTACCAACCTATTCTGGACCGACCGTTCAGGATCGTGCGCTAGAATCTCCTCGTCAAACAGGCGCAGTTTCAGGCGCGTTTGGCGACCCGAACGCTGCATATTTGGCGAGGGGGATGCAGGATGTCGCCAACACGACGGTAGTCATTGCAGCAAACGAGCAGAGGATCGCTGACGCTGACGCGATGACGCGAGCCGAAGTATCGCTGAAAGATGCCGAGTCTGAATATCGCATCGAGATCGGCCAGCGCAAGGGTATCAACGCCGCCAACGTCAAGGATGATTCGGCTAAGTGGTACGACGATCAGATTCGCAAACATAGCGAGGAACTTCAGAACGACGCCCAGCGACGCGGCTTTAACAGGCTGGCGATGGCAAGGCGCTCGACATTCATGGATTTTGCCGGCCGCCATCAATCGCAGGAACTGACGAACGCATGGACGGAAAGCAAGAACGCCAACATACAGGCTTCTATCAATGCGATCACTGCATCAGGCGGTGACGAAGCGATCATCAGGCAGGAACGCGGCCGCATTGAAAGCAACCTTGTTGAAATCTCACAGCGCAACGGACTGACCAGTACGCCGGAAAAGAATGGCACCGCCGACATGATGCGCGGAAAGGTTCTAACTGGGATGCACGCGCAGGTTTTGCAGCAACTGGTCGAGTCTGACCCGCGCCGTGCGCAGTCCTATCTTGACAAATACAAGTCAGAGATCGACGGAGATAAGCGCGCCGAACTGGAAAAGTTTGTGCGCAAAGGAACGATAGAGGCTGACGGCCGCGATATGTCGTTGGCTTCTATCGCCGCTGGCTACAACGGCGGGCTGGCACTGCTGAAGAAGGAAGAGGATGCAGCGAAATTGTTGCCATCGTCCGGTGATCGCGAGGCGAAGCTAGACGTGATCGAAAAGGCTAGGCAATTTCACAATCGAGAATTCGCACAGCGCGAGCAGCAGCTTAATTACAACCAGCGCAAGGCAAGCGAACAGGCATATAGCCTGCTGCGCCAGGGCAAAGATGTTCCGATAGGTGTGCGGAACGCTATGGACCCGCACGCTGCGATGACCCTGGAAAAGCAAATGGCAGGATCATCTTTCGCTACAGACTGGAAGACGTACAACGACCTTCGCAAGATGTCGATGAACAGCCCGGCGAAGTTTGCTGAAGAAGACCTGTCGAAGCATTTCGACAAACTGGCACCGCGCGAGCGTGAGTCGCTGCTTGACCTGCAGCAGACTGCCGCCAAGAACGCAAACAAGGAACTGAAGGAAGTCGCAACGCTTGATCAGCAAATAGCGACGGCGCACAACATGCTGAAGTTCAAGGCGAGCGACCATGAGAAGAAGGGAATGTTCGATGTGGCGGCCAGGGCATCAGTGCAGGAGGAAGAAAAAGCTCTTGGCCGCAAGCTCAATTATGACGAGCGGCAAAAAGTGCTGGACCGTTTGATGGTAAGCGGCGAAGTTCTGTCAGGCGCATGGTACAAGAACGACCCGAATGTAAGCTATTACGAGGTTTATGGAAAGGATGGCGCTGATCGTTTTGCACCAACCGGAAAGGATGATTTTTACAAGTTCCATACCCCTGCAGCGAGATCGGCGCTTTTGAAGAAGGGGGTTACAAATCCTTCAGAAGATCAGATTCGCGCAGTCATCGACAACGCCACGAAAGTTAAGAAATGAGCCTAGATTTTGACGCTGCTGCTGATGCCGTTGCTGCCGATGGCAATTCTGGCAAATCAAGTGGATTGGACTTCGACACCGCCGCAGATCGTGTAGTTTCAGATTCTGACACCAGGCGCCAGCAGAACATCTTCGCATCGCTAGATACAGATGCTGGACGGTACGCGCTTGCTAAAAAGATAGGCGATCATCTTGGCATTCCTGTCCCGGTAGCCGAGCGGAACCTGCCGGAAGTGCAGCGGCAGTACAAAATCGCACAGATGGATCATTTGCTGCGCGGCAACGAAAAGCTGGCTCGGGAAATGGAGCGCCCGGACTTTGCGAAGCTGATCGGTGATCGTGCGGCGGAAGTTTCCGACATCCTGAATGGCGTCGGTCGCATGACCGAAATTAAGCCTAGCAGGCTGGAACAGTTCGGCAACGCTGTGCGCGGCGGGTTCGCGCAGGCCCGTCAGAATATAACCATTGCTGCAAAACAGATGGGGCTGTATGACGGCGCCGATGCAGAGTTCGGCACTCGCGTTGCAGACCAGGAGCGGCGCATCGAATCTTTCCGGGCGACTGACGATATTCAGGCGGGCCTTGAAAAGATCAGCAAAGCAACCACGATGGACGAGGCACTGCAGGCCATCGTAGAAAATCCTGCCGCTGTGCTTGACACGTCGCTTCGGTCGCTTGGAAGCAGTTCGCCTTCTCTTGCCGCCGCGGCAGGGCTGTCCGTATTCGGCCCTGTTGGTACTGCCATCGGCGCAGGCTCCGGGTCGTTTGGCGTCGAGTATGCCGCTACGATTGGTGATGTCCTGAAGGAGCATGGAGTTTCATTCAATGATCCATACGCATTGTCGAAAGCATTCAACGACAAGGATTTGATGTCTGCCGCCAGGGAGAAGGCCATCAAGCGCGGCATGGCAGTTGGTGCGTTTGATGCGATTACGGCCGGCATCGCTGGGAAGTTGCTTGCTGGCGCGAAGCCAACGGCGATGTCGATTGCCTCGCGAGTGGCCGGCGAAATGGCTGTGCAGGCCGGTGGCGGCATGGCTGGAGAGGCGTCTGCACAAGCTCTGACGGACGAATACAAACCGGGCGAAATCCTGCTCGAAGGCTTTGCAGAACTTCCAACGGGCATTGTTGAGGTTCGCAGCAACTGGCGACATGCAAGGGACCAAGCGGTACGCAAACTGCAAGACGACGCACTCAAGGCGCTAGACGCCAAGACGACGGCCGACAGCATGAACGACATCATCACGCGCGTTGCTGGTGAGCCAATGCTGAAAGATGCGCCCGATGTTCTTGCACAGTCTCTGAACAACGCAGCCATGCAGGGGCAGGATGTCAGCGAGGTCTATATCAACGCCCGCCAACTGGCGACCGTGTTTAATCAAAGCGCCGTTGCAGTTGCTGAAACGCTTGGCATTGACGTTGAAGCATTTGATTCTGCTCTGCAGCACAATGCCGATGTCGCCATTCCTGTCGGCGAATTCATCACTGCCGTTGCAGCAAACGATCAAATGCGTCCGCTTGTTGATCATGTAAAAATCGGCATTGATGAAATGTCCATGGCGGAAGCCCGTCAGTGGGAATCTGCGAACGGCGAGGCTTTCCGCAAAGAAGCAGAGCGGCTGATTGTCATGCGCGAGGACGAGCAAGCGTTCGCGCAATCCGCCAAAGAAGTCGAAGACTTCGTATTCAACCAGATGAAGACTGCCGGCCGGCACTCCGATTCCGTGAATCGCGCCGATGCGATGCTGCACAAGGCGTTCGCCTCAGTCATGGCCGAGCGTACCGGGATGCTGCCGATGGAGTTCTTCCAGAAGCATCTGCTGAAGGTACAGGCCGAAGGGGTTGCGGGGTTGCAGTTCGATCAGGCTGGAAAGCTCAAGACCGAGACGCCGGAGTTTAAGCACTGGTTCGGCGAAGACTCTAACCTTCGAAAAGATGACGGCTCTCCGATGGTTCTGTACCACGGAACAGAATCGCCAAGCATTACAACTTTCCGTAAAAGCAAGACCGGGGCTATGGGCGAGGCCGTATATCTTGGAGACTCCCAGGAAGTTGCAGAAAGTTACGGAAATTTCATCATGCCGGTGTATGCCCGAGGAAAATACATCGGGAATACAGAATGGTCACGTCGAATTCACGAAGCTGGCGGATGGGATCAGGCGAGGAAAATCGCAGAATCAGAAGGGATTTCTGGTGTATGGGATCAGAAATTTGAAAGTGCGGTTTCTGTTTGGGACCCGAAAAACATCAAATCCGCCACCGGCAACAACGGCCAGTTCAACCCGAACGACCAGAACATCCTGCACCAGTCGGAAACGACTGCGCGCCAAGTTGCCCGCGATTTCATGGCGATGGTCAAGGAGCTTGGCAAGGACGCCTTCCAGTACCCGAACCTGATCCTGGACAAAGACCTTGGTAAAGTGCTGGCAAGCACTGGCGAGGCGCGGTTCGACATTCGCAAGGTCAGCAAGGAAGAAAGCCAGCGTTCTGCCGCGACAGAGACTTACGAGATCGACGCGGGCGAAGGCATGAAGGGCTACGTCTATCGCTTCGGTAACGAGGTGCAGATCGACGTTAGCAAGTTCGAGTCTGGTGCCGGCCGTGGGTCTGCTGTATATCAGTCCGTAGCCAACTGGGCGAAGGCGAACGGCTGGATTTTCGAGGGCGATTCTGCAGGCATCACGCTGCCGGGCCTGCTGCGCCGCACCGAAAACATGATCTCGACCATTGCCAGAAATCAGGACTCTGACCATGTTCGTCCGCATCCTGACCAGCTTCGCCCGGAGAACAACCCGCAGGCAAAAGAATTCGGTTTGACGCAGATCAAATGGGCGACGGGTGAAACTGAACAAAATCTTGGCGAATTGCTGATTGCGTCCTATAGTGCAATCAAGACTATTTACCCCGAGATCGAAAATGTCCAAGCAACTGAATTCGGCGACTTCACTGACACCAGCAGCCTCGACTTCACAAACAGAGAAGGAGAACTGCTGGGCGATGCTGAGTTTGAGAAAATCGCTGATGAAATCGCTGCCCGGTTTGAGCGTTTCCGAAAGGAAGGCCAAGAGGGATCAATTAGCCCTTATGGAGTTTCAACGATTAAGAGGGCTTCCGTCGTTGGCTCACTGGTCAGACGCGCGTCTGATGGAACGGGCGCGGGAATTCGCCCGGCTGCCGTCACATTAGAGGGGCGGCTTTATCAGTCGGCCGATCAAAAAGAACTGATCGTCCAGCACAACCTAACCGCTGCGAACCTTCTCCACGCCGTCAAGATGGGCGGCATCCCGGTTCCTTCTCTAGCGGTGACAAAGAAGGATCACCCGCTTCAAAACTTCGGCGAGATAACCCTTCTCGGATCGAAGGACATGGCCGACCCGAAAGGCTATGCCGGGACAAAGGTATTCGGGGCGGACATCTATTCGCCTCGATACCCGACGATAACCTACAAGCTCGACAGCAAGGCGCTCAAGAAATTAAACGCTGCACTTGCCTCTTTCCGCAAGGATGGTGGGCGCGAAATCTATGGCGGTGAAATAAGCAAGATCGAGGACTTGACGCAGACAGATGCGTTTCGCGCCTACATGCTGGACAAGACAGGTAAGACGGATATTTGGGACTTGCGATCTGGCGACATGGAAGCGGAAGCCTCGCGCATGTTGTCCGAAGCAGGGGCTGAAGAGAAGCTATTCAAAGGGTTCGACTACAACGGAAACCGTCGCTACCAGCCACACACGCTTGAGAACGTGGTCAAAATTCTGAAGAAGGAACTGCGCGGAGGAGAGAATTTCAACTACGGGGTGGGAAGCATCCGTGCGAAATTCACGCCGCAGTTCCGCACAATTGAGCAAATCCGCAAGGCGAAGGATCGGCTCATGGACAAGGCCGCATTCGAGCGAGTAAAGGATGAAATAGACGCCGAGTTCAATAGTCTAATGGACGCGCTTGCCCAGTATCACAGTCACGGCGAAAAGTTCGGTTTTGGCGACGTGATGACGCAGATGATGTATGACGTTGCCGCAATGGGGGTGTCCAGGTCGTTGCGCGAAAACCAGTTTCAGGAAGTCCCTGCCGATACACAGCAGGACATCGCAGAATTCCTAACTCGCCTGCGCAACCTGCCGACTGAATACTTCGAGGCGAAGATTCTCCGCGATGTTGATCTGGCGGAGTTCTCTGGTGCGGTAGTGCCGGAAGGCGTCGATCAGAAGGTTGTCGATGCGCTGCAGGCGCGTGGCGTTAAAGACATCAAGTTCTACAAGAAGGGCGATGATGCAGATCGAACGGCCAAGATTGGCGAGTTCGAGAATTTGTTCTTCCAGAAGCAAGGCACCGGAAACCGCGGCAGCTTCAGCCCTGACACCAATACCATCACGCTCCTGCAGAACGCTGATCTGAGCACGTTCCTGCATGAATCCGGGCATTACTTCCTAGAGGTCATTGCCAGTGTCGCATCGCAGCCTGACGCTCCGGCACAGGTCAAGAACGACATGGACGTTCTGCTGGGCTGGTTCGGAGTCAAGGCAACGCCCGAACTGTCTGCCGCAGAAGTCTGGTCGCTGATGTCGCTTGAAGAAAAGCGCCAGTATCACGAACAGTTCGCTAGGGGCTTCGAGTCTTATTTATTCGAGGGCAAGGCGCCGAACCTGGAACTGCAGGGTATTTTCTCCCGCTTCCGTCGCTGGCTGATCGACATCTACAAGTCCGTTTCCAATCTCGACGTGCAACTGACCGACGAGGTTCGTGCCGTCATGGATCGCATGGTCGCTACCGACGAGCAGATTGCCGATGCCGAAGCCGCCCGCCGGTTCGCGCCGATCTTCCAGACGCAGGAAGAATCTGGCATGGACGATGCGCAATGGGCCGCCTATCAGGCCGAGCCTGTCGATGCGACAGACACCGCCGCTGCCGACCTTCAGGCCAGGAGCATCCGTGACATGCGCTGGCTGACGAACGCCAAGTCGAAGAAGATGGCCGAACTGCAGAAGGCCAGCAAGGCGATTCGCGATGTTGTCGAAATGGGCGCCCGCAGCGAAGTCATGAGTCAGCCGATATATATGGCGTGGCAGTTCCTGACCGGAAAACCTGAGAAGGCCAAGGCCAAGCCGAAGAAGTCCGCCGATCTTGACCCGACGAATGACTCCCTGTTCGTGGCGATTGCCAAGCTAGGCGGTATCGACAAGCTCGAAATCGTCCAGACATGGGGAACGGATCAGGCCGACATCAAGGCACTGCCGCGTCCGGTGTTTGGCAAGCCGATTGTCCGCGCCAACGACGGCAAGTCGATTTACGAACTGGCGCAGCGCCTGGGCGAGTATGGCTACATCCCGCTCGACGAGAACGACAATGCAGACGTTCGCGATCTGGAAGACGCCTTTGCTGCAGAGCTTCGCGGTGATGAACAGTTCTCGTCGCAGAAGGACTACGCCGCCACCATGCCTGAACCGGGTTGGTTCGATCTTGAAAACTACCCGCATGGCAAGCTGGATGCTGACGCCGTTCGGGCATTCTATGGTTCAGATTCGAGCATTCCGCAGATCATGGAAGGCTTGAACATGCTTGGCAAGGAAGGCTATCAGCCTGACGAAGTTGCTGCCGAGTTCGGGTTCTCGTCCGGGGATGACCTGATGCGCCAGTTGGCCGTCGCACAGCCGCCGAAGGAACTGATCGCTCAGATGGTCGATCAGCGAATGCTCGAAGAACACGGCTCGCTATCAAGCGAACAGGCGATTGAAGCCGCAGCCGAGTCCGCGATTCACAACGACGTTCGCGCCCGGTTCCTGACGCGAGAACTGAATGCGCTGCGCAAGGCCACCGGCAAGGCCAGTATCCTGCTGAAAGCCGCCCGCGACTTCGCCGAGCAGAAGATCGCCAGCCTGAAGGTTCGGGATGCCGTCAAGTCGAGCCAGCACACAGCCGCCGAGGCGCGTTCTGCCAAGGCTGCGGACGAGGCATTCAAGGCCGGCAAGACGGAAGAAGCTGCCACACACAAGCGCGACCAAGTACTGAACCATGAGCTTGCCAGGGCCAGCCTTTCCGCCAAGGCCGAGATCGCGCAGATTCAGCGATTCCTGAAACGGTACGACTCGCAGACAACGCGGAAGGCAATCAGCCATGAATACCGCGATCAGATAGACGCTATTCTGGAAAAGTTTGATCTGCGTCAAAGTGTCAGCGACAAAGAACTGGAACGTCGCCGGTCGCTGTCGGACTGGATCGCCAGCCAGGAAGCGATGGGTATTGACCCGGCGATTGACGAACGGCTGGTGCGTGACACGCGCAAGAAGCATATCCGCGACCTGACGCTGGACGAATTGCGTGGTCTGAAGGATTCCGTCGCCAACATCGAGCACCTTGGCCGGCTGAAGAATCGCCTGCTGACGGCGGCGAAGAACCGGAACCTTCAGGCAGTTTCCGCCGAGATCGCGGCCAGCCTGAACAAGTTTGGCAAGGGCCGTGGCATGAAAGATGCCGACATCGGCGACGCGCATGGACTGGCTGCACTGAAGCAGTTCGGAGAAGGGTTCGCGGCCGAGCACCGCAAGCTCGCATCCATTGCTCGCCAGATGGACGGCGACCAGGACGGCGGGCCGATGTGGGAATACTTCATCCGGTCGATGAATGCTGCCGGCGACAAGGAAGCCACCATGCGGGCGAAGATGTCCGAGAAGCTGGCGAACCTGTTCGATCAGATCAAGGGAATCAATCTGAGCCGTAAGGAACAGGTCATGCCGGGCGTGTCGCTGACGCGCGAGAACATGCTGATGATGGCCCTGAACTGGGGCAACGCCGGCAACCGTCAGCGCCTGATGGATGGCGGGCTGAACAATGCCGTGAAGAACCTGACGGCGGCACAGGTAGAAAGCATCATCGGCCGTCTGTCGAAGCAGGAAATGGACTTTGTGCAGGGCGTGTGGGATTTGATCGAAGCCAACCGACCGGCTATTGCCGAGCAGGAACTGCGGCTGACCGGCGTCGAGCCGAAATGGGTCGAGTCTGTTCCGGTCGTCACCGCTCACGGAACCTATCGCGGCGGCTATTTCCCGGCCAAGTATGACGGCAATTTCTCGTCGCGCTCGAACGAACTGGAAGCGATCACCGATCTTCGCCAGCAGATGCAGGGCGCAGCCGGACGGGCGCAGACGCGCAAGGGCTACACGCAGGACCGCGCGGCAGAGGTCAGCGGTCGCCCGTTGAAGCTGGGCTTCTCTGTGCTGACGCAGCATATCAACGAGGTCACGCACCGGCTGGCATGGCAGGACTGGCTGATCGACACCAATCGCCTGTTAAAGCGCGACGAGATCGAGCAGGCGATCCGTGATCACTATGGCCCGGTCATGCTGAAGCAGATCAAGGATGCCGTGAAGGACATCGCAGCAGGCGACATCGGGGCTTCCTCGATGATGGAACGCGGTCTGAATCACATCCGGACGGGTGCGACCATTGCCGGCCTTGGCTGGAACCTGACGACTGCGTTCCTGCAGCCGCTTGGACTGACGCAATCCATCGTGCGGATCGGCTGGGCGCCGGTCGCCAGGGGGGCAAAGGCATTCATCGCTCACCCTTGGAAGACCATCGATCAGGTTGAGTCGAGGTCGGAATTCATGAAGCACCGCGCCGCGACGATGAACCGCGAGATCAACGACGTTCTGAACCGTGTCCGCAACGACAAAATGAGCCGCATCGAGGGTTCGTTCTTCTACATGATCCAGGCGCTGCAGAAGGTCGCCGACATGCCGACGTGGCTGGGCGAGTACGAAAAGCAGATCGCCGCCGGCAATGATGAAGCAAGGTCGATTGCGCTGGCTGATCAGGCGGTCATGGATGCGCAGGGCGCCGGTCAGATGAAAGACCTGTCCGCCATTCAACGCGGGGTCGGGCCGTGGGGTGCGGCGAAGAAGCTATTCACAAATTTCTACAGCTACTTCAACGTCACCTATAACCTCGCCGTCGAGCGGGGCCGGGCGACGGAATTCAAAGACCCGATGGCAGTCGGCAAGCTCGCCGTCGATTACCTGATGCTTTTCACTGTTCCGGCTGTCCTTGGGACGCTGCTCAAGGAACTGGTGCGGGGAAGCGACGACGACTGGGACAAGGAAAAGTTGCTGAAGAAACTGGCGAAGGAGCAGCTTAACTACCTGATGGGAACGATGGTCTTGACCAGGGAAGTCGGCGCGGCGATTACTGGCGACTATGGGTATTCCGGCCCGGCCGGCGTCCGTCTGTTTGCCGAGATCAACAAACTGGCGAAACAGGTCGAGCAGGGCGAAGTCGATACGGCACTAGTTAAGGCCGCTATCAACGTGGCTGGCATTGCTGGGCTACCTGTCATCGGGCAGTTCCCGTCTGGTCAGATCAACCGGACAATCGACGGGGTTGTGGCTGTGTCGGAAGGAACGGCAGGCCCGCAGGCCGTTATCTTCGGGGCGCCGCTCAAACACTAGGGCCGTGCGCATAACCGCTGGGGTGCGGTTGATAATCAGGCAACCCTAGCGGAGTATCGCCATGACCATTTCTAGCACAAGCAACAAGGCTCAGTTCAGCGGTAGCGGCACGACTGGCCCGTTCCCGTTTTCCTACAAGGTTTTTGATCAGACCGATCTTACCGTCATCAAGACGAATCCGAGTGCGGTCGATTCGACGCTCGTCATCACGACCGATTACACGGTATCGCTGAACGCCGACCAGAACAACAACCCTGGCGGAAGTGTCACTACGGTTGCGGCCGTCGCTTCCGGATACACGCTGACGGTCCTGCGCGATGTCGATGCGACACAGGCGACCGACGTCGCGAACGGCGGCGGGTTCTATCCGGAAGTAATCGAAGACGCGCTGGATAAGCTCACCATGCTGGCGCAGCAGAACGCCGAGAAACTGGATCGCGCCGTTCTGTCTGGCGTTTCCGGTACGAATCCGACCCCGCAGGAGTTGCTTGACAGTATCAATGCTGCTGCCGACAGTACGGCCGCAGACGCTGCGAGCGCGTATTCAAGCGCGTCTGCGGCAGCTTCAAGTGCATCGGCCGCGTCAAGCAGTGCTTCGGATGCGGCAAATAGCGCAGCTAGTGCTGCATCGCAGAACCAGACGCAGCTCGCCACCCGCTTCACCGCTGGCGGCACCGCCGACGCCATTACCGGCACCCTGTCGCCAGCCATAACCGGCTACACCGCCGGCCTGCGCGTGACGACGACGCCGGGTGGCGCAAATACGGTGACCGGCCCGACGCTGAACCTGAACAGCCTGGGCACCAAGACGATCAAGAAGCGCGATAGTGGCGGTTCTAAGGTGGCGCTGGTCGCTGGCGATTACAACGCATCCGGCCCTTTCAATCTGGAATACGACGGCACAGATTTTATTCTGCTTGATCCGCTTACTGCTGCCGCAGTTTCCAGCAGTTCTGTTCCCGTTCGCCAAACCGTCCTGTCTGGGCCGGTGGATTCCAGCGGGTTCTCGTCCTTCGGCGGCAGCACAGGCAGCACAACCGTTACCGCATCCGGCGCGCTCAAGGCAACCGCTTGTGCAGGTGGCGATGCGAACTACACCGGCTCCATCGTCAATCCTTCATGGACTGGCCTATCCACAAACGGCACGATGTACCTGTATCTGGACATCACCAGCGGCGGGGTCGTCACGACGGGCAGCACAACGCTGGAACCTACCTATCAGTGGGGCGGCGCCTACTCGACCACGAACAACCAGAACACCTACAACATTCAAGAATGCACGATGAAGGTCGGCAACGGCTCGACGGCTTCGCAGGTGTATCGCGTGTTTGTGGGTGAAGTGACGGTGGCGGGCGGTGTGACCACTGCGATTACTTGGTATCAGCTTCAGGGGCGCTACAACTCAGCCCTTCAGGCTGTGCCATCCGCAAGTTCAAGCACCAGCTTTAACCACAACCTCGGTTGTGATTCTCGGTTTGTTGAGGCCACCTTGAAGGCACGCATCAATGCGTCGTTTAACGGATTCTCTGCCGGGGCGATTTTTAAGCCTTTGTCGACCTACAACGCTGCGGCTGCACAGTGGAACGGGGAGATAGACACAATCGTCGTAAAAAGCCGCACCAATCTATCGGTTGAAATCATTGGTGGTTTGTACATGCAGAACGGAACCATTATCACAGTCGGTTCCAGCGTAGCTGAAATATTCGTTGAAGCTCGGAGGACTTGGTGATGTGGATTAACAGTAACGGAAGTGTATATTTTGGCGACTGCGCTCAAGGCGACCGCGAAGCCACGCCGGAAGAAGTCGCAGTATGGGAAGCAAGCCGCGCAAAGCTGCTGATTCCGCAATCTGTCTCGCGTTTCCAAGCCCGCGCAGCACTGCACCTCGCCGGTCTTCTGGATACGGTGGAAGCCATCATGGCTTCCCCAACAACGCCAGTGCTGGCGAAGCTGGCATGGGCAGACGCGCAGGAATTCAAGCGTAACAGCCCGTCGCTGCTCGGCATTGCCGGGGCGCTGGCCCTGACCAATGAGCAACTTGATGACCTATTCACGACGGCAGCGGGGATCGAGGCATGATCGCCGCCTACGGCCTGCTGGCGGTGTATGCGCTGTGGGTGTTTTATATCTCGGTCATGCACCTGAAGCGCTGCCGCGATGCCGGCACGCTTTCGCGCCCGGCGCTGTATCTCGGCTACCCGGTGCTGCTGATCGGCTACGCGCTGGACGTTTTTGTGCAGATCGTGGTGGCCTCGGTAATCTTCCTCGACCCGCCGCGCGACTGGACACTGACCGGGCGTCTGAAACGCTACATCGCCGGGCCGGAAGGCTGGCGCGAAACGGCAGCGATCTGGGTGTGCTCCAACCTGCTCAACACTTTCGACCCGGATGGGAGGCACTGCTGACGATGGCCGAACCGACCGCATCAACCGCCGCCGCCTTCAGCCTGACCGCTTCCGGGCTGACAGTCTTCGGCATCATCACCGGCCTGCACCCGATGCTGCTGCTGGCTGGCCTGGCTGGCGGCTGGTGGGCGCTGTCGTACCAGTCCGACCCGATGCCGATGGTGCGGCGAATCACGGCGCTGTCGATCTCTTCGCTGGCGGCGGCCTGGATAACACCGCCCGCCGTGGCCGCCACGGTCGGCGCGGGCTGGCTTGGCCCAGCGGCCACGGGCGACCTGCTGCAATTCCCCGGCGCGATGATTGTGGGGCTGCTGGCGCACGCCGCCCTCGGCCCGGCGCTGATGAAATTCACCGCTAAAAAAATCGAAGGTGCCGCATGAATATCGACATCCTCGCGCAATTCCTCGCCCTTGTTTCCTGTGCCGTGATCGCCTGGCGGGCCGAGTCGGCTATAAACCACATGAGCCGCTGCACGCCGTTCCTTGTCCGGCTGGCTTTCTGGTTGATCCTGGTATCCGCTGCGGCGGCGCTGGCCATGATCGTGCTGCATGGCGATGTGCCGCCCTGGCCGGCAGTGTTCGGCAGCATGGGCACCGCCTGCTTATTGTTTTGCGAGCGCCGGTTGCGAGCGCTGGCGAAACAGAATAAATCGAGTTTGCTGGCATGATGCTCTCCGATAATTTCTCGCTGGCAGAAATGATCCGCAGCGATGCGGCGACACGGCTCGGCATCAGCAACACTCCAGACGATGCACAGATCGACAACCTGCGCCGGCTGGCCGTCGAGATTCTGGAACCCTTGCGAGCCGCCATCGGCAAGCCGATCCGCATCACCAGCGGGCTGCGCGTGCCGGTGCTGAATACCATCATCGGCGGCGTGTCGAATTCCGACCATTGTCTCGGCAGGGCGGCAGATATTCAGGTCGACGGCATGAGCGCGAAAAGCGTGTGCGAGGCCGTTCGTTCACTCGATCTTCCGTACAAGCAAGTCATTCACGAATTCGGCGCATGGTGCCACGTGTCGATTGGCTACCCTGCCGAAGCACCGAAACGCGAGTGCCTGACGGCGATCAAGGTTGCGGGCAAAACTGTCTATGAGAAGGGGATCGTATGAGCAAGGACGACTTTGTATGGGCCGGCTGGATCGCGGTTGTTTTTGCCGTGGCGATGATCTGTTACGGGGCGCACATCGTCTATGAACTGACGCGAGGCGTCAGTGTTTAGCCCGCAGGTTTGGCTTATCGGGGCGCTGTCGTTTCTGCTGGCGGTCGGTGGCGCATACATCAAGGGCCGATCTGACGGCGGGGCGATTGCCCGTGCCGACCAGGCCGAAGTGCTGGAGCTTGCCCGCAAGGTACGCGACGACGCCCAGCGAGGCGCAGCGGAGGCCATTGCCAAGATCGAGATCAAGCAGACGACCATCCGGCAAACACTGGAAAAGGAAATCCATGAAAAACCTGTTTATCGTGACTGCCGCCATGATGCTGGCAGCCTGCAGCGCATCAATGCCGCCATCACCGGACGCGAACCCGACCCCGCTGGTGGTAGCAAGCTGCCCAGACTTGACGCCACTCGCTGATGATTCGTTCGGCGCGACCACGCTCAAGCTGATTGATGTGGCGGGGCAGTATCGGAAATGTCAGCGGGCGGCGCTGGCGAAGTGATGGGCGGCGGCTACAACCTGCGGCACCTTGGCATGATCGCCACCAGCCCGAGCTGGCGACGCTGGTGGCTGGAATGGCGGTGGTGGCGGTCCAGGTCATGATGCTCCTACTCGAATAAATGATTTTCTCAGGGCTTCCAGCACGGTTGACCAGCCGGCCCGGCGCTTCCATTCGACGCCATCGGCTACGACGCGGTAGCAGTCGATCCGGTTGGTTCGGTAGAGTTCGAGCGTGTGCTCGACGGTTCCGAAGTCGTGGTCGACAACGATGATCGTGCGGCGCAGAGTTGGCATCTGCGGGATGTAGTCCGGGGCCGGAGAGTCCAGTCGCTTGCGCGCTGCGGCCTCTCTGGCTGCGGCCATCTTGGCGCTGCAGCGGGTTCGTTTTCTGTAGGGCATACCTTGCACGCTCCGTCTACTTAGCGTTATGCACCAGTCCATCGCGTCTGCCGCGCCACTGGCATTCGAGGCAGGTAG
>ERZ724520.815-NODE-815-length-16447-cov-4.033797_pt1 | contig 16447 bp, 19 predicted proteins | sample MGYA00376053_ERZ724520 | MGnify/ENA primary metagenome ERZ724520 (study PRJEB28724, sample SAMN07190886) | activated sludge metagenome | isolation source: activated sludge of sewage treatment plant in Hong Hong | place: USA: Christiansburg, Virginia | collected... | reverse complement strand
ACACGATGGCGTTTTGGGCAGAATGTTTGGTGTGCGAATGAATTTGGACAGCTTGAATAAATTTAATGATGAAATTGCCTCTCAGCAGAGAAACAGCTACTTAGTTGAATTGAAAAATATTGAGCAAGATATTCGTGAAATTTCCCATGATTTGAATAGAGAGAAATCGGAATTAATTAATAACTTCGTCGCGATTGTAGTTGATTTATTCGAAGCTCAAAAAAAGACATATAATTCAAAATTAGTTTACTCAATTGATTCCAGTATAAGATGGGATTTAATGAGTAATGCAATCAAAATAAATTTATATAGAATCGTTCAGGAGTCGCTTCAAAACGTTAACAAATATGCAGCTGCTAATTATATTAAGGTAGAATTTAAAAAAGGAATTGACGGATTATTTTTGCGAATTAGTGATGATGGAGTAGGGTTTAATGTTAAAAAAGCAAAAAAAGGAATTGGTTTGCAAAACATGCTTTCTAGAGTTAATGAATGCAAAGGAACGTTTGATGTAAAATCAAAAAAAGGAGAAGGAACAACAATTACGGTTACAATACCCATTTAAAAAATAAAAATTACAAAAAAATGACATTTGAATCAACAGCCGATATAACAATTAAGAATAATATATTAATTGTAGATGATCATCCCTTTATCATTCAAGGTTATAAAAATGCCATCACTAGATACAATCCAAAACAATATGAGTTCTTTATAACTGATGCAAAAGACTGTGAATCGGGTTATAATATTATTACAAATCCTGAAACTAGGGCTTTTGACGTTGCTTTTTTAGACATTAGCATGCCATCTTACGACGAGAAAGGAATTTTTTCTGGAGAAGATTTAGCAAAATTGCTGAATGAATACATGCCAAATTGCAAAATCATTTTGCTTACCATGTACACTGAATTGCTGAAAATCAGAACTATAATCGATGCTATAAATCCATTAGGACTTGTTATAAAAAACGACTTAACATTCGATGAGTTGCTTTTTGGCTTTAATAAAGTCATAAACAATGAAACCTATTACAGTCAATCTATTCAAAAAATGTTAGATCAGTCCGAAATGGAAGCGATTGAAATTGACCTTTTTGACAAACAAATTCTTTTTCACATATCGAAAGGAACCAAAACAAAAGATATTCCGCAATACGTTCCAATTTCTTTAAGCGCTATCGAAAAAAGAAAAATGAACTTAAAAAAATTATTAAATATAAGTGATGAAACCGATATTGAATTAGTGAGAGAAGCTAAGAATAGAGGATTGTTATTTTAATTTTAAAAATTTCATATACGAAAAACGGCACTTAAAATGCCGTTTTTTTATGTTTTATTCTTCGCTTAAAGCATTCCAGCCACGAGCTTTGAGAGGAATTCGGGTATTCGCACGAGTTACTAAATGAATTCCTTCGCTTTCTTGAGTCATATGGCCAATAATCGTGAAATTTGGATTCCCTTTTATTTTTTCAAAATCTTCCATTTTGATGGTGAAAAGCAATTCATAATCTTCGCCACCATTGATGGCTACAGTGGTTGCATCTAGGTCGAATTCTTCGCAAGTATTCATAAACTGTGGGTCAAGCGGTAACTTATCTTCATATAAATTACAACCCACTTTCGATTGTTTGCAGATGTGCATAATTTCAGAAGACAATCCATCCGAAATGTCAATCATGGCAGTTGGTTTTATTTCCAAAGCGTGCAACAAAGTACGAACGTCTTTGCGAGCTTCCGGTTTTAATTGGCGCTCTATTAAATAAGTATAGGCATCCAAATCAGGCTGAGAATTTGGATTTACCTGAAAAACTTGTTTCTCTCTTTCCAAAACCTGCAATCCCATATAAGCGGCGCCAAGATCGCCAGTTACAACCAATAAATCAGTTTGTCCAGCACCGTTTCTATAAACAATCTCGTTTTCTTCCGCTTCGCCAATAACGGTAATACTGATAATCATTCCTTTTTGCGAAGAAGTGGTGTCGCCACCAATAACATCCACTTTATATTCATTAGCAGCTAGCGTAATTCCGTCGAATAACTCTTCTAAAGCTTCTAATGGAAACCGATTGGAAACCGCTATCGAAACCAAAATTTGAGTTGCTTTGGCATTCATCGCACAAATATCCGAAACATTGACTACCACAGCTTTGTAACCCAAATGTCTCAAAGGCATATAACCCAAATCAAAATGTACACCTTCAACCAAAATATCTGTAGAAACAACTACTTTTTTGTCTTTGAAATCCAAAACTGCGGCGTCATCGCCTATTCCTTTTAAAGTAGAAGTTTGGCTAATTTCAAAGTTTTTGGTCAAGTGGTCTATCAGTCCAAATTCGCCTAATTGCGCAATACTAGTTCGTTGTGGTGATTTGTCTTCGATCATAGTTATAGTGAGGAACGAAGTAATCTTCATTCACTTGTTTTTAATTTTTAATTTTTTTGTGATGCAAAGGTACAAATAAGAGAAGTCATTTTGTCAAATAATAAATTTGGCAATTTCCGAAATTATTTCTGTCTCGTATTCCAGATTTCTGGATTTCTGGAAGTATGGAAAACGGCAAAAACAGTAACAACATTTGTGTTTTCGTTTATTAGATAATGAATCAAAAAAGGGAATTTTTCTATCTTCATACATCTAATTTCATTGTATTTGATGCTAAATAGATAAGGGTCTTTTTTTAAAGAATTGATTTGCTTTTTGGCTTGAGTTTTATAACGCAAACCCAAGCCTTTCAATTGCAATTCGTACCATTCAAAAGTTTCTTGAATGACATTCAAAGCGTCAGTGTCTATTTTTAATTGGAAGCGCAAGGACTAAAGCGTTTTAGAAACTTCATCCCAGTCTAAAAGCCTTTCGGGATTTGCTTTTGCTTTTGCCATTCGGTCTAAAACAATTAGTTGGTGCTCAACAGGAATTTCCATATCTTCATTCCAGATAGCATCATTAACTTTCAATCGATCTTTAGGAGAAAGTTGCTTCACGGCTTCAATCAATTGATTGACATTCAAATCGATATTTAATTTTATAGTTTCCATAAAAACAAAGTTAGTGAAAACAAATTGTCGCAAACAAAAAAACCTGACAATTTTCATCTTCAGGTTTTCTCTATTATCTATTCGTCTTTTATCTAAAAAGTCTAAATTTTAATCATTCAACTTCAAAACAGCCATAAACGCTTCTTGTGGAATTTCAACGTTTCCAACTAAACGCATCCGTTTTTTACCTTTTTTCTGTTTTTCCAATAATTTACGTTTACGCGAAATATCTCCACCATAACATTTGGCGGTAACATCTTTACGTAAGGCTTTTATCGTTTCACGGGCAATGATTTTAGCACCAATTGCTGCCTGAATCGGAATATCAAATTGTTGTCTCGGAATCAACTCGCGCAATTTTTCACACATTTTTTTACCAATGTTGTACGCATTGCTTTCGTGAATCAAAGCAGAAAGTGCATCCACCGATTGAGCATTTAATAAAACATCCAATTTCACTAATTTAGAAGTACGCATCCCAATTGGTGAATAATCAAATGAAGCATATCCTTTGGAAACTGTTTTCAATCTGTCGTAAAAATCGAATACAATTTCGGCCAATGGCATATCGAAATTCAATTCCACTCTTTCCGTAGTCAAGTACGTTTGATTGGTAATGACACCACGTTTTTCAATACATAAACTCATTACGTTACCCACAAAATCAGATTTGGTAATGATAGTCGCTTTGATGTAAGGCTCTTCAACACGGTCAAGTTTGGAAGGTTCCGGCAAATCCGATGGATTGTTCACCACCATTCCAACTTCAGGTTCCTTTTTGGTGTAAGCCAAATACGAAACGTTGGGAACAGTAGTAATCACGGTCATATCGAACTCACGTTCCAATCTTTCCTGAATAATTTCCATGTGCAGCATTCCCAAGAATCCGCAACGGAAACCAAAACCTAAAGCCGCCGAACTTTCCGGTAAAAATACCAATGAAGCATCGTTCAGCTGTAGTTTTTCCATCGAAGCTCTCAACTCTTCGTAATCTTCAGTATCTACAGGATAAATCCCCGCAAAAACCATTGGTTTTACGTCTTCGAAACCGTGAATCATATTCGTGGTTGGCGTTTTCGCATCCGTCAGCGTGTCGCCCACTTTTACTTCTTTCGCCTCTTTAATACCTGAAATCAAATAACCAACATCACCAGCAGAAATCACATTTTTAGGAACTTGGTTCAATTTCAAAGTACCAATTTCGTCCGCAAAATATTCATTTCCGGTAGCCATAAATTTAATCTTCTGGCCTTTCTTGATTTGTCCGTTTTTCACACGGAAAATAACTTCAATTCCACGAAACGGATTGTAATGAGAGTCAAAAATCAAAGCCTGCAATGGTTCGTCCACATTTCCTTTTGGAGGAGGAATTCTTTCGATAATTGCCGCCAAAATATTTTCGACACCTAAACCGGTTTTCCCCGACGCGTGAATAATTTCATCCAGTTTGCAACCCAATAAATCAACAATATCATCGCTAACTTCCTCAGGATTTGCAGATGGTAAATCCACTTTATTCAAAACCGGAATGATTTCCAGATCGTTTTCTAATGCCAAATACAAATTCGAAATTGTTTGTGCTTGAATACTTTGCGCGGCATCTACAATCAAAAGAGCTCCTTCACAAGCCGCAATCGAACGGGAAACCTCATACGAAAAATCCACGTGTCCCGGAGTATCAATCAAATTCAGGATATAATCCTCGCCTTTGTACTTGTATTCCATCTGGATGGCGTGACTTTTTATGGTAATCCCACGTTCGCGTTCCAAGTCCATATTGTCAAGCAATTGAGCCTTTTCTTCACGAGCCGTAACGGTTTGTGTAGCGCCAAGAAGTCTGTCGGCAAGGGTACTTTTACCGTGATCAATGTGTGCAATAATGCAAAAATTTCGTATGTTTTTCATTCTTTGTGTATGTCGATTTATGTCCAACTGAGCGCAGTCGAAGTTTGGGCGTGACCACAAGGGTCGGGCTTTCCGTTACAAGTCCTCGCAAAGCTCCGCTATCGCTTTACTTTGCTGTGGGCTTTCCTCTTCAATCCCTCACGCGCACAATTAATCTGCAAATATAGTTTAAATTCAACAGTTTCAAAGCGCTTCAATCACAAACTACTTGGTTTAAGACTCAAGGGAAATGTATGTGCTAAAAAATAACCGCAGATTCGCAGATTTTAATAAAATTGGTATTCAAAATCAATGAATTTAAGTACGAGTTAGACTTTCAAAATCATAAAAATCAGATTTTCGATAAATAAATCTGCGAATCTGCGGTGAAATACCTCATTTGCTCGCTTTATTCTTTTATCTTTTTTCTATTCTCTTAAATCATCTATCTTTGCAAAAAAATTACCTTTGATGAAAATTGGCAACATAGAACTTCCTGATTTTCCGTTACTTCTCGCACCTATGGAAGATGTGAGCGATCCTCCCTTTCGCAGATTGTGCAAACAACACGGAGCCGATTTGATGTATTCCGAATTTATTTCCTCAGAAGGATTAATTCGCGACGCCATCAAAAGCCGAATGAAATTAGATATTTTCGATTACGAACGTCCTGTTGGAATCCAGATTTTTGGAGGAGACGAAGAAGCAATGGCTTTGTCATCTAAAATTGTTTCTACCGTAAATCCGGATTTGATCGATATTAACTTTGGCTGTCCAGTAAAGAAAGTGGTTTGCAAAGGAGCTGGCGCAGGAGTTTTGAAGGATGTCGATTTAATGATTCGCTTGACGCAAGCTGTTATCGATAGCACGCATTTGCCAGTTACGGTAAAAACCCGTTTGGGCTGGGACGATACTTCCATTAATATTGATGAGGTTGCCGAGCGTTTGCAGGATATTGGTGTTGCGGCTTTGAGTATTCACGCCAGAACGCGTGCCCAAATGTATAAAGGTCATTCGGATTGGTCACATATCGCCCGAGTGAAAAATAATCCTAGAATCACGATGCCAATTTTCGGAAACGGAGATATTGATTCACCGGAAAAAGCATTACATTATAAAAACGAATATGGCATTGACGGAATTATGATTGGTCGTGCCGCCATTGGTTATCCGTGGATTTTCAATGAAATCAAACATTACTTCAAAACTGGAGAACATTTAGCAAAACCAACCGTTGCTGATAGAGTAGAAGCTGTACGAAATCATCTGACTTGGGCAATGGAATGGAAAGGCGAAAGACTCGGAATTGTAGAAACCCGTCCGCATTACACCAATTATTTCAAAGGAATTCATTCTTTTAAAACCTTTAGACAAAAGTTGGTGACTCTAGACAAACCAGAAGAATTATTTGCCCATTTGACTGAGATTGAAGAAGCTTATTCGGGGTATGAGATGGTGTAAAAATTTAAGATTCCAAAGTATTGTTTTCTAATTTTCGCTATATTTGTTATAAATAATTTTTATTATGAGTGTTCAAACAGAAAAATCTCTTTTAATTAATTTACTTCAAAACATCAATGACGCTTCCATCATTCAGAAAGTGAAAAATTTTGTATTGCACGAAATCGAACCTGTGTCTTTATCCGAAAATCAAAAAAAAGAACTAGATATAAGGTTGTTGGAACATCAAGAAAATCCTAAATCAGGAGTTGACGCTCTAGAGTTTTTAGATTCTTTAAAATCTAAATATGAGTTATAACAAACTCATTTTAAAAACAAATGCAGCTGTTGAAATTGAAAATACAATTGCATATTATGCTTTGATAAATACCATTTTAGCCAAAAGAATAGAAAAAGAAATACGATTTGGCTTTAAGGCGATTGCTGAAAATCCTGAAAGTTTTCAATGTCGTTATTCTAAAATCAGAATATATTGGTTGAATAAATACCCTTATGGCTTGTACTATATTTGGGAAAATAACGAAGTGTTTATTGTAGCATTTTGGCATTCAAAAGAAGATATTCCCAACAAGCTTCCGCAGATTTTATAAAAATCAATCTAACAACTTCTTGCTCACTCTACTACTCGCAATTAACGAAGCGATGAAACCAAGCGTTACAATGGTTGCAAAAACAATCAATACGTTTTCTAAAGAAAAAACCACTGGATAAGCGAGTGTTGGAGTAATCATTATCAATTCAAACTGTTGTTGCAATAACACGATTGTAATTCCTAAAGTCAAACCAATTATTCCTCCAAAAACACTTAATAAAGTGCCTTGCAGCACGAATATTTTGCGCAAATCCTTGATGTCAGTTCCTAGATTTAATAGTGTTTTCAGGTTTGCTTTCTTGTCCAAAATCATCATTATCAATGCGCCAATCAGGTTGAAAAGAGCGATTACAATTACCAAAGTGAATATCAAATAAACCGCAAGATTTTCGGTATTCAGCATTTTATACAAGGACTCGTTGAGTTGCGCCCTGTTTTTGACGGTAATTTTATTATTGAAAATTGTTTGAAGTTTATTGATGATGGTCTTTTCATCCGCATCTTTTTCCATCTTCACTTCAATTCCCGAAATTTGGTTGGTTTTGTATTCCAATAATTCTTGGGCGAGACCCAAATCTGCAAAAACATATTTAGAATCCAAGTCTTCGCTGATGGCATAAATTCCAACAGGAATAAGGATCATTTTGTTAAAAGCTTCTTCGGGATTTTCGATGTTACCTTTTCCTGGTTTTGGAGCTAAAACTTCCAAATAATGATTGTAATCTAATAAACCCATAGAGAATTGTTGGGCAATTCCATATCCGACAACCACTTGATAAGTGTCTTTTTTCAGCCAATCTCCGCTGTAAACGGTTTTTTTCAGCGCATTCACTTTGTTGAAATTTTCATCAACTCCCTTCAAGTAAGTAACTTCTTGTTTACCATCAAAAGTGAATAAAACACGCTCTTCTACTATTTTACTATAGGAAACAACGCCTTCGATTTCATCGATTTGGCTTTCTTGAGAAGGAGAAACCAAAAATGATTTTCCCAACGTACTACTGATTTTTAGATCAGGATCGATGTTGTTGGAGAAGGAAAGGCTGAAAACTTTCAATCCGCTAAAAACGGATAAAACCACGAACAAAGCCATTGCGCCAACAATGATTCCCATACTGGCGATGCGATTGATTATGTTGATAGCATTGTTTTTGCTGTTGCTAAAAATATATCGTTTGGCTATGTAAAGAGGGAAATTCAAACTTTATTGAAATCTACGTTTGTCTAGAAGGTCACGGTTTTCAATAGGATTTTCTTTGTTGGACAAAGCATTGTCAATTTTTTCAATGTAGTCCAAAGAGTCGTCTATGAAGAAAACCAAATTTGGCACTTTTCGCAATTGCAAGCGAACTCTTTGCGACAAATCGTGTTTTATTAATTTAGAATTGGCTTTTATTCCCACTAAAGTTTCTTGTGCTTTTTCTTGTGGAAAAATGCTTAAATGCACCGTAGCCACTGATAAATCTGTAGTTACGCTAACTTTGGATACCGAAATTATTAAATTACTAACTCCGTTTTTTCTCACTTCACCTTGTAGAATATCAACCAAATCTTTTTGGATAACGCCACCTATTTTTTTCTGTCTATTTGTTTCCATTGTGCAAAAATACTAATTTTTTGAGAGACACCGTTATAAAGTAACCAACTCATAATTTTTTTTAACTTTATTAATCATAGTTTTTTTGAAAAACCCAAAAAATTCCTTATTTTTAAGGATGTAAAATACAATATAACTATGAACAAAATAGAACACATAGGAATAGCAGTAGCAAGTTTAGATGAATCCTCAATTATTTATGAAAAACTCTTTGGCGCACCATCTTATAAACAGGAAGAAGTCGCCAGCGAAGGGGTGAAAACTGCTTTTTTCAAGAGTGGTCCAAATAAAATAGAACTCCTTGAAGCCACAAATTCCGAAAGTCCTATCGCCAAATTTATTACCAAAAAAGGAGAAGGAATTCATCACATAGCTTTTGATGTTGATGATATTGTAGCCGAAATTGAACGATTGAAAAACGAAGGATTTATTGTTTTGAATGAAACTCCCAAAAAAGGAGCGGATAATAAATTAGTCACTTTTTTGCATCCAAAAAGCACCAATGGTGTTTTGATAGAATTGTGTCAGGAAATTCGATAAATTTAGAATGGTTTTGCATAGTTGAATTAATCTAATAATCAGAGGGTTCTGTTAAGAGTAGTATTTTAATGCGGTAAAATGAAAATCTATTTAAAAAATAGTTGCAACAAATATAAAATAGTAGTAATTTCGCAACCGCAATAATGGTCCTATAGCTCATTCGGTTAGAGCAACTGACTCATAATCAGTAGGTGCTTGGTTCGATTCCAAGTGGGACCACGTAAAACCCTTCAGAATCTATGATTATGCAGGGTTTTTTTTATGAGGGTGTTAAATTATTGCATTTTATCGTCAAAAAAAGCACTTTAGTCGAAAAAAATGTTGTTTTGTTATTAAATAAAAATAACTTTGCGAACACTATTTTAATGATTTAGGAGTTAAATATCAAGAAGATATATTCTTTTTCTTTAAAATGATTTATTTTTTAAATAAATATGAAAATTATTGCAAACAAGTTTTTTATCACCTTGATATGTCTTTTGGGCGTATCTATTGCGTTTGCTGGTCCGAATCCGCCTGCGCCAACTCATAAGAGGCCACCACCACCTCCGGGTTTGCCTATTGATGAAAATATATATATGATAGTGCTATTTGCAATCCTTTTTGGGATTTATATAATTTACAGACATAACTTAAAAACAAAAACTCCAATGTAAATTGGAGTTTTTTTTGGTATTTACTTAATTCTATTCCTATTTATTAGAGTATAATTTTGAAATATACTTGCCAATTAAATCGAATTCAAGATTTACTTTGGTGCCAATTTCAAAGGAATTAAAATTAGTATGTTCATAAGTATAAGGAATAATGGCAACGCTAAATTCGTTTTTTCTCGAATCTACAACCGTTAAACTCACACCATTAACAGTAATGGAACCTTTTTCGATAGTAATGTTGCCAATAGTTTCGTCGTATTCAAAAGTATAATACCAACTTCCGTTAGTTTCTTTTGCAACAATACAAGTTCCTACTTGATCAACATGTCCTTGTACAATATGGCCATCGAGACGATCGCCTAATTTCATTGCTCTTTCTAGATTGATGCTGTCGCCAACTTTCAGATGGGATAAATTTGTTTTTTTTATGGTTTCGCCAATGGCAGTTACCGTATAAAAATTTTTGTCAATAGAAACCACCGTCATACATATTCCGTTATGGGCTACACTTTGGTCTATCTTAAGTTCGTTTGTGATTAAGGATTCAATGGTAATGTGAACGTTGTCCTTGTCTTTTTTAATTTCTTGGACAGTGCCAAGGGATTCTATTATTCCTGTAAACATTTCTTATTTTATTTTACTAAATTTGCACTTCAAAATTAGCAATAAATAACGTGATGTCATGATAAAAAAAGCAGAAAATATAATCGTCGGAATTTCAATTGGAGATTTAAACGGTATTGGAAGCGAAGTTATTCTAAAAACATTTGAAGATTCTCGAATGTTAGAATTATGCACACCGGTAATTTTTGCCAATGTAAAAATCCTCTCGTTTATAAAAAAGACTTTCGAATCCACAGCAATGCTTCAGGGAATTGACAGATTGGATCAAATTGTTCTAGGAAAAATCAATGTTTTGAATGTTTGGCAAGAAGGAGTGGAGATAAATTTTGGTGTAAACGACGAAAAAGTTGGAAAATACGCCATTAAATCATTCGTTGCTGCTACAAAAGCACTAAAAGAGGGTCTGATAGATGTATTGGTAACAGCTCCAATAAATAAATACAACATTCAAGCAGAGGATTTTAAATTTCCTGGACATACCGATTATTTAGCTCAAGAACTAGAAGGAAATGCTTTAATGTTGATGGTTCAAGATAATTTGAGAGTGGGATTGTTAACAGATCACATTCCATTGAACGAAGTTGCATCTCACCTTACAGAAGAATTGATTGTCAAAAAAATAGAAACGATAAAGCAAACAATCATTCAGGATTTTAGTATCAACAAGCCCAAAATAGCCGTGTTAGGATTGAATCCGCATTGTGGAGATGGCGGAGTTATTGGTAAAGAAGACGATACGGTATTAAAACCAGCATTAAAAAAAATATTTGAAAAAGGGACATTAGTTTTTGGACCTTTTGCGGCTGATGGTTTTTTTGGAAGCAATCAATATGATAAATATGATGCAATTATTGCGGCCTATCACGATCAAGGATTAATTCCGTTCAAAACATTGTCGTTTGGTAACGGCGTAAATTATACTGCGGGCTTAAATAAAATTAGAACATCACCAGATCATGGAACCGCATATGATATAGCTGGAAAAGGAATTGCCGATAATAATTCCTTCAAAGAAGCAGTTTATTTGGCAATTGACGTCTATAATTCAAGAAATCAATATGCCGAAATCAGCCAAAAACCGCTAAAAACCAAAGAAAAACAGTTATAAATAAAAAAAGATAAATAAGATTATTAGATTTCCAATAATTTTATATCTTTGCACTCCCGAAGTTTAGGGCAAATTGTTGTTGAAATGAACAAGACGAAAGAATATTTAATTCCTTTTATAGGATTAAAGCTAGGGAAACATCATTTTGAATATCAAATAAGTAATGCGTTCTTTGAAATCTTTGATTTTCACGAATATAACAATTCAGATATCAAAGTAAATGTAGTTTTAGAGAAAAAAAGTACACTTCTAGAGTTGACTTTCAAGCATAAAGGAGCCGTAAACGTTCCTTGTGATATGACAAGCGAAGAATTTGATTTGCCAATAAAAGGTAAAATGAAATTGATTGTGCGTTTTGGAGATGCTTTTAATAATGACAACGAAGAGTTACTGATTTTGCCACATGGAGAATTTCAAATCGATATTTCGCAGTATATATATGAAATGATAGTGCTTTCAGTTCCTCTAAAACGAATTCATCCAGGAATAAAAGACGGAAGTTTACAGACCGAAGCGTTGACAAAGCTGAAAGAATTGACCATTAAAGAACTAAAAAAAGAGCATAAAAAAGAACAAAAAGAAGAAAATATTGACCCGCGTTGGGACAAATTAAAGCAACTATTAACGGATAAATAATATAGTAAAATGGCACATCCTAAGAGAAAAATCTCCAAAACAAGAAGAGATAAGAGAAGAACACATTACAAAGCTACTGTAGCACAAATCGCTACTTGTCCAATTACTGGAGAAGCACATTTATATCACAGAGCCTACTGGCATGAAGGAAAAATGTATTACAGAGGGCAAGTTGTTATAGATAAATCTGTAGCTGTTGCTTAATATATTTTTGTAAATGATATTTGAACTCTCACTATGTGGGAGTTTTTTTGTTGTTTATAATTTCTGTTAAATTAGAACTATTAAAAGAATAAGGATTAGAATTTTTTTTGTATTTTTCGAGTCCTTTAGAAATTTTTTAAATGATAGCATTTGGCTAGAAAAAATAGAATAAAATGAATAAAATCACAGCCGCAATCACAGCTGTTGGAGCCTATGTTCCTGACTACGTGCTTACAAATAAAATTCTTGAAACATTAGTTGATACAAATGATGAGTGGATAACAACTCGTACAGGAATCAAAGAGAGAAGAATTCTTAAAGATGATACTAAAGGGACGTCATTTTTAGCTATAAATGCCGCACTTGACTTAATAAAAAAAGCAAATATTGATCCTCTAGAAATAGATTTGTTAATAATGGCTACCGCAACCGCCGACATGCCTGTTGCTTCTACTGGAGCTTATGTTGCAACCGAAATTGGAGCAACAAATGCTTTTTCCTATGACTTACAATCTGCATGTTCAAGTTTTTTGTTCGGAATGTCCACAGCTGCAACTTACATAGAATCTGGAAGATATAAAAAAGTATTATTGATTGGAGCCGACAAAATGTCCTCCATTGTAGATTATACCGATAGAGCTACTTGTATCATCTTTGGTGATGGAGCAGGAGCCGTTTTATTCGAACCAAATTATGAAGGGTTAGGTTTGCAAGATGAATATTTAAGAACGGATGGAGATGGTAGAGAATTTTTAAAAATGACCGCAGGAGGTTCGCTTTTTCCAGCCACATTCGAGACTGTTAGGGACAATCAGCACAATATCATTCAGGAAGGAAAAACAGTTTTTAAATACGCTGTTACCAATATGGCCGATGCTTGTGAAATTATTATGAAAAGAAATAATTTGACCAATGAAGATGTTGCATGGTTGGTACCACACCAAGCCAACAAAAGGATCATTGATGCCATCGCAAGTCGAATGAATTTAGAAGATTCAAAAGTATTAATGAATATTGAAAGATACGGAAATACTACTTCTGCAACTCTTCCTTTAGTTCTTAGTGATTTTGAACATTTATTTAAAAAAGGAGACACAATTATATTTGCCGCTTTTGGAGGTGGGTTCTCTTGGGGATCTATTTATCTGAAATGGGCTTACGACAAAAAATAAAATAAAACTAAAAACAAATAATCATGGATTTAAAGGAAATTCAAAATCTAATCAAATTTGTAGCAAATTCAGGAGTTGCCGAAGTTAAATTAGAAATGGATGATGTAAAAATCACCATAAGAACTACACTAGAAGGAAATGTAACCGAAGCGACTTATGTGATGCCTGCTCAACCAGCTCTTCAACCAGCAGTAGTTCCTCAGCAAATTGCTCCAGCAGTAACGCCAGCAGCACCAGTAGTAGAAAACTCAAACTACATCACTATAAAATCTCCAATTATTGGAACTTTTTACAGAAAACCTTCGCCAGATAAACCTATGTTTGTTGAAGTAGGAAGTACTATTGCTAAAGGGAATGTACTTTGTGTTATTGAAGCTATGAAATTATTTAACGAAATCGAATCAGAAGTTTCTGGAAAAATCGTTAAAATTTTAGTTGACGATATGTCGCCTGTAGAATACGACCAACCGTTGTTTTTAGTAGATCCATCATAATTTTTTAAAAATTCCAATAGACAAATCACAAAATCCAATAGATTGGAATTTGGAGATTGGAATTTGTAATTTTTAATATAAAGAAGATGTTTAAAAAAATATTAATTGCAAATAGAGGAGAAATTGCACTTCGCATCATAAGAACTTGCAAAGAAATGGGAATCAAAACGGTAGCCGTTTATTCAACCGCCGATGCCGAAAGTTTGCACGTGAAGTTTGCTGATGAAGCTGTTTGTATTGGCCCGCCACCAAGTAGCTTATCGTATCTCAAAATGTCAAATATTATTGCTGCTGCCGAAATTACAAACGCAGACGCAATACATCCAGGATATGGATTTCTTTCTGAAAATTCAAAATTTTCCAAAATATGTCAAGAGCATCACGTGAAGTTCATTGGAGCAACTCCTGAAATGATTGACAGAATGGGTGACAAAGCTTCGGCTAAAGCTACAATGAAAGCCGCTGGAGTTCCTTGTGTTCCAGGTTCCGAAGGATTGTTAGAATCTTACGAACAAGCTCAAAAACTTTCCAAAAAAATGGGTTATCCAGTAATGTTGAAAGCAACTGCTGGAGGTGGTGGAAAAGGAATGCGTGCCGTTTGGAAAGAAGAAGAGTTGTTAAAAGCTTGGGAAAGCGCTCGTCAAGAATCAGCCGCAGCCTTTGGAAATGACGGAATGTATTTAGAAAAACTTATCGAAGAACCAAGACATATCGAAATTCAAATTGTAGGTGATGCTTACGGAAAAGCCTGTCATTTGTCTGAAAGAGATTGTTCTGTACAAAGACGTCATCAAAAATTGACCGAAGAAACTCCTTCGCCTTTTATGACCGATGAATTGCGAAAAAAAATGGGTGCAGCAGCAGTAAAAGCAGCCGAATTCATTAAATATGAAGGTGCAGGAACAGTAGAGTTTTTGGTTGATAAACACCGCAATTTCTACTTTATGGAAATGAATACTCGGATTCAAGTAGAACATCCTATTACAGAACAAGTTATTGATTATGATTTAATTCGTGAGCAAATTTTAGTTGCAGCGGGAGTGCCAATTTCTGGTAAAAACTATTTGCCACAATTGCATGCCGTTGAATGTCGTATCAATGCCGAAGATCCTTTTAATGATTTCAGACCATCACCAGGAAAAATAACTACACTTCATATGCCTGGAGGTCACGGAGTTCGTCTAGATACACACGTTTATTCTGGCTACACCATTCCACCAAATTATGACTCTATGATTGCAAAATTGATCACAACGGCTCAAACTCGTGAAGAAGCAATTAGCAAAATGAGAAGAGCTTTGGATGAATTTGTTATCGAAGGAATTAAAACAACTATTCCTTTCCACAGACAATTAATGGATGATCCAAGATACATTGCGGGCGATTATACTACCGCTTTTATGGATACTTTTAAAATGAATGATCCTGAGGCTTAAAATTGATTTATTTATAAAATTTCATTTGAAAGTAATCGTGATTTTCAACTAAAAGAAGATTACAATATAAAATTCCAAATTCTAATTGAATAATTTTCAATTGGAATTTGGTTTTTTTTTGTGGTTTTGGAAGCAAGAGAAAATTTCAATAAACTTTCGGGAACTTCATATTTTATAATGCTTTGCTGCATTTTCACAAACCATTTTTGACTGTTAAGCCTGATTATTTAAACCAAAAAAAATCCAAATTCCAAAGGTTAATTGGAATTTGGATTTTTAAAATTTTGATTTTTTCAGCCTTTTATTTTCCTTTATTGGCTTCTGAAATATATTTTTCTAATGCCATGGTCATCGAAGGTGTTTCTGGAGTTGGAGCAAGAATGTCTATTCTTAATCCTTTTTCTAAAGCTGCTTTTTGAGTTGTGCTACCAAATACTGCAATTCTAGTATTGTTTTGCTCGAAATCAGGAAAATTACTAAACAATGATTTTATTCCAGTAGGGCTAAAGAAAGCCAATACATCATAATAAACATCGGCTAAATCCGATAAATCACTCACAACCGTTCTGTAAAAAATAGCTTGAGTCCAATCTACTTTAAGGTTGTTTAGTGTTATTGGGGCATCAGCATTCAACTGGTCGGACGCTGGTAATAAGAATTTTTCGTCTTTGTATTTTTTTATCAATGGAGATAAATCTGCAAAATCCTTTGGTCCAACATAAATTTTGCGTTTACGATACACCACATATTTTTGCAAATAAAAGGCAATAGCTTCTGATTGACAGAAATATTTCAACCCTTCGGGAACTTTGTAGCGCATTTCGTCTGCTACTCTAAAGAAGTGATCGACAGCATTTTTACTCGTTAGGATGATTGCTGTAAAATGATTGAGATCAATTTTTTGAAGTCTAATCTCTTTTGCATTAACACCTTCAACGTGAATAAAAGGCCTGAAATCAACTTTTACTTTATGCTTATTTTGAAGTTCAAAGTAAGGGGAATTCT
>ERZ724520.813-NODE-813-length-16447-cov-8.309053_pt1 | contig 16447 bp, 12 predicted proteins | sample MGYA00376053_ERZ724520 | MGnify/ENA primary metagenome ERZ724520 (study PRJEB28724, sample SAMN07190886) | activated sludge metagenome | isolation source: activated sludge of sewage treatment plant in Hong Hong | place: USA: Christiansburg, Virginia | collected... | reverse complement strand
CATGCGCAGTTTCACCCAGCATTGTGTGGCCGGTATTGCCATCAACGCAGAGCGCATGGAGGCTTACGTACAAAGCTCGCTGATGCTGGTCACCGCACTGACACCCCACATTGGCTACGACAAGTCTGCCCAAATCGCCAAGCACGCCCATGCCAACGGCGGCACTTTGCGGGAAGCGGCGCTGGCGCTGGGGTTTGTGACGGCGCAGCAGTTTGATGAATGGGTGAACCCACGCAAGATGCTGGGCGAGGGGTCTGCCGACCTCAGGTGAAAATAGGCCCATGGTCCATCCTTCCACAAGCACCCCGACCCGTCCTGACGCCTCACAGGAACTCCAGCGCCTGCTGGGCCAGCTCAACCCCCACGCTGAACTGGTACAGCGGCATTTGGCCCTGATCGCCCTGCTGGACTGGGTGCGGGGCGGTCCCGCCAGCGCGCAATCCTGTGTTCAGCGTGTGGAGCAGTTGCTTGACGTACTGGAGGGCCATCCCGAAGAACGGGCACGCTTTCAGCAGTTTTGGCAACAACTGGTGGCTGTATTGGACGGCAGCACCCTGCTGGCAGACTATGGCTTTGCCTCGCGCAACGCCATGCTCAGTGAGCTGGTGCAACGTTTGCACCTCAAACTGCTGCCCACATCCCCCGAAACCCTCGACGCCTCGGAACTGTTTGCGTTGGCAATGCCAGACGCCCTGGACGCGCAGTGGATTGCGGCTTTGCCAGAAGCAAGCCTGCAACGTATTGCAATATTGTTGTGGGCTCCGGCCAACCGCCACCACGCCAGCCGCACCCCCCATCTGAGCTACTGGCAATGCACACTACTGGACGCCTTGACGTTTCTCACCAGCCAGGTGCGGGCCGCCGGCTTCTCGCCTGAAATCCGTTTGCGTATCACCATGTCCGAAAACGAGCCCAGCCCCTTCATTGGCTTGGCCACCACCCTGGAAGTGCTGCGCGAGGCATGGTTAAGTGGAGACAACACCGAATCGGCGGCGCAACAGTTCAAGGCCCAGCTGGAATCCTGCCGGCACTACGCCGCCACGGTGTACACCCATCTGGACACCTATGGCATCTCGGTCGACCTGGTGTTCCGACTGCGGCAGTTGCGCGAACGCCTGTTGCGCATCCGCACGCTGCTGGACTGCCTGCTGTCGGACCCCGACTGCCGCTACAGTGCCCGATTGGTGGCGCAACTGGTCATGGTAGGGCAGGAACGCACCAGCCTTCGGGCACTGTTTCGAGCCAGTTCCTCCCTGCTGGCGGCGAAAGTCGCCGAACGCAGCTCGGTCACCGGTGAACATTACATTACCCGCAACCGTGCCGAGTACCACACCATGCTGCGCCAGGCGGCCGGCGGCGGTGCCCTCACCGCCCTGACCACGGCGCTGAAATTCGCGATCATGGCGTTGGGACTGGCCAGCTTCTGGAGCGGCTTCTGGTCGGGCGTGATGTATGCCGCGAGTTTTGTGCTGATCCAATTGATGCATTTCACGCTGGCCACCAAACAACCCGCCATGACCGCACCTGCCATGGCGGCCAAACTCAAGGACCTGGCGGATACCCAGTCAGTGGAGATTTTTGTGGACGAGGTGTCGTGCCTGGTGCGCTCACAGGTGGCGGCGGTGGCAGGCAATGTGGTCGCGGTGTTTCCGGTGGTGATATTGCTCTCGCTGCTGATGCAATGGCTGGTCGGCGAGCCGATGATTGACTCTGAGCGTGCGCACTATGTGCTGGACTCGCTCACACTGGCCGGACCATCGCTGCTGTTTGCAGCCTTTACCGGGGTGTTGTTGTTTGCCAGCAGCATCATTGGTGGCTGGGTGGAGAACTGGTTTGTGCTGCACCGGCTGGACTCGGCCCTGCGTTACAACCCCCGCGTCACACGGCGATTGGGTGCCGAGCGCGCTGACCGGCTGGCCCACTTCATGCTGCACCATATTTCGGGGTTTGCGTCCAACGTGTCCTTGGGTTTCATGCTGGGATTGGTGCCCTCCGTGTTGGCTTTTGTGGCGCTGCCCATGGACGTGCGGCACGTCACACTCTCCACAGGTCAACTGGCGGCCGCCTGTGCTTCGCTGGGCTTTGACATTATTCGCCAGCCCGCGCTGTGGTGGGCGTTGGCCAGCCTGCCGCTGATTGGCGTGTTGAATGTCGGGGTCAGCTTTTACATGGCGTTCCGCGTGGCGCTACAAGCGCACAGCGTGACCAGCGACGGGCGCGCCACCATTTTGCGGGCCATTGGCCTGCGGCTGCGACGCCGCCCGGGCAGCTTCTTCTGGCCTCAACGTCAGGAGTTTTGACCCATTCATTGCCATGCTTCTGCAATCCGTCCAGAACCGCTGGCGGGGCGCCCGTGCCGCCGGTATTCTGACCCCCATGGAGCGCTTTCACCGTTTTTACTGCGCTCCCAACCTGGGATAAGTGGCACGCATCATGTTCAAAGCAATTGGCAATCTCATCTACAAGACTCCATGGTGGGGCCTCATTCTGGCGGGCATCACAACGCTGGGCATCCTGGTGCTTTTTGCCTTGCCGGTGCATGTCATCCGTTTGGTCGACAGTGGCGCGACGCCTGCCGAGAACCGCGCCATCCAGCGCGAAATTGGTCTTGCCGTTGGCAGCCGTGCCCTGGATCTGGCCAAAGGTGTGCTGGGTGCCATGCAGGAGCGCACGACCGACGTCGAGCGGCGCCGCGAGTTTGCACGGGCTCTGGGCGAAATCGAACGGGCGCGCGAGGAACTGGTGCATGCCCAAAGCGGTGTTAACGACCGAAATCTGGAGACTGCGCGCGACGCGGCCGACTCGGCCTTGGAGTCGGCAACCGAGGCAGCCCAGTCCGCCCTCGAAGCAGCCTCAGAAGCGCGGCAAGCCGTGGAAGAAGCCAAGAACGATGCATTGGAACGCCTGCGCGACACCGGCGTGGACCTGGCAGCCACGTTGAAATCCTTCGAACAACTGATTGCGTCGGCCCGCGAAAACGAACAGTCCGCACGTGATTCGCTATTTGCATTGCGTGCCCTACAGAGTGAAGGCAATGCCGAACGCGCGTCCAGCCCCCCGGCCCCACCTGCACCAGCTGCCGTGCCAAAGCCCCCGGCGACGGCTGCTGTACCTGCCATTCCAAGCATCCCTGCCATTCCTGCGCCGCCCGCCATTCCAGTCCCGCCAGGCAAACCCATACAGTCGGCCAGTACGCCGGGCTCCTCTGTGACGATTGGCATTCCTCTGCCAGGCGGCCGCTCTTCCCTGGTGTTGTCACCGGAAGCTCGGGGTGACATCCATACCAAAGTGGGTGGTGATGTCTGGCGCGTGGCCGTGGGTTCGGCTCTGATCCTGGCCTTTATCCCGCTGTTTGTGATGCTGCTGATTGCCAAGTTCTTCATCGGCCGCTCACGCAATGCACTGGCATTGGCGGATCGCAAAACCCGCGAAGCGGAGATCAGCGACGTCAGCCGCCAGGTGACCGAGGCGCGGTTGCAGGCGCTGCAAGCCCAGGTGGAGCCGCACTTCCTGTACAACACGCTGGCCAACGTGCAAGCTCTTAATGAGGTCGACCCGCCAGCCGCCAACCAGATGGTGGGCCACCTGATCCAGTACCTGCGCGCCTCGTTGCCGAAAATGCGCGAAAGCACATCGACCGTAGGGCAGGAGCTGGAGCTGGTGCGTGCCTACCTCAATATTTTGCAAATGCGCATGGGTGCACGGCTGGTGTTTGAGATCAGCGCGCCGGACGACGTGTTGGCCTACGCCTTTCCACCCATGATGTTGCCCTCGCTGGTGGAAAACGCCATCAAACACGGGCTGGAGCCACAACGTGAAGGGGGCCGTATCGATGTGGTGGTGGAGCGGCTGCTGGAGTCGAACGGCGAAACCTTGCGCATCCAGGTCAAAGACACCGGCAAGGGCCTCAGCGACACGCCGATCCAGACCGGCGGCGGCGTGGGACTCACCAACCTGCGGGAACGCCTGGCTGCGATTTACGGCACACGGGGTCGCTTCACGCTGACATCCAATGATCCCAAAGGGGTGGTGGCTTGTATCGAAGTGCCACTGCAGTCCGCCGCCGCTTACCAGCAGGCCTCGCTTGCGGAGCGTTCAGCCCCGTCACCAACACCGGCCTATGCGGCTGCCACCCCCGCCACCGGCTGGCGCAAGGTCTGGTACGCAACCAGCAAGACCCATAGCATCTGGGCCCGACTACTGGCCCGTACCTTCATGGTGTTGATGGTGGTGTTGGCTGGTCTGTTGCTGGTCGGCTTTATCGGGTTGCTGACCGGCTGGATGCCGGTACAAATGGGCGACCTTCAGCTTGACGGCGTGGAGGGCCTGGCGGTGGGTTCAGTCGGGCTGCTGATTGGTTTTGGTGCTGCCGCGCTGACCGTCGGTGTCATGGTGGCCGTGTTGTACGGCATGGGGTTCCTGGTGGTAGGCCTGTTGATATTTATCGCGGCGTCGATCCTGATTGGGCTTTTCCCGCTGCTGTCGCCCTTTATCCTGATCGGTCTGGCAATATGGTGGTTTGCCAAAAGAAGCCGCGCATGAATTACACCGCCGTGATTGCCGAAGATGAACCCATTCTTCGTGCCCAACTCAAAGCCAAACTGGCCCGCATCTGGCCCGAACTGAGCATCGTCGCCGATGTGGGCGACGGCGAAGCGGCGCTGGAAGCCATCGACGAGCACAGGCCTCACCTGGCGTTTTTGGACATTCAAATGCCCGAGATGACCGGTGTGGACGTGGCGCGCAGCCTGGCGGCCAACCGCGACCTCCGTTGCCATGTGGTGTTTGTGACCGCCTTTGACCAGTATGCGGTGGAGGCTTTCGACGCCAACGCCGTGGACTATGTGCTCAAACCGTACACCGACGAACGCCTGACCGCCGCCGTGGGTCGCCTGCAAGCGCGCTTGGCCATGGTGCCGGCACCGTCCCAGGACCTGGATGCCCTGGTGGCACACATCTCGGCACGTTTGAAACCGGCAAGCGAGCAACTGAAATGGATCAAGGCCAGCGTGGGCACGCAGTTGCACCTGATTCCCATCGATGACGTGTTGTTTTTTCAGTCGGACGAAAAATACACGCTGGTGGTGACCCGGGAGCTGGAAACCTTGATCCGTACACCGATCAAGGAAATCCTGGATGGGCTGGATACCAACAAGTTCTGGCAGATTCACCGCTCCACCATCGTCAACGCCACTGCCATCGACACCGTATCGCGTGACTTCAGGGGACAGGCGTCAGTCAAGATCAAGGGGCGACCGGAAACTCTGGTGGTCAGCCGCCCGTTCTCGCATTTGTTCAAGCAGATGTAGCGCTCAACTCAGCGCCAGGGGCAAAAAAGTACCCCTGAGCCAAGCCGCTCAGATACGGATCAAAGCTCCTTGACAAACGAGGCGCTGGTCACGCGCTGAAAGCCGGGCACCGGATCTTCCGCCGCGTTGGTACCCTTCTTGGTATTGCCCCTGGTGCTGTAGACGGCCTGCCCGTCAATCGCGGATGTGCTAACCACGATCTCGTATTCGCCAATCGGCAAATCAGCCAGACTCACGGTATAGAGGCCATCTCCGGCCTTGATGTCGGGCGAAACGCCGTCGTCCTTGAGTACCAGTCCGGATTTCAGCTTGTCTCCGGTGGCGGCGGAAAAGATGTCGGCTACCACGGTGGCACCACCGATGGCCACGGGACCGGACACCTTGGTGATGGCGCGAATGGTCTGGTTGTCAGCATTGGTTCCACCCTCGACGTCCACAACAGCCGAGGTACCAGAATTCACGGTGACCTCCTGAAACACCTCGTCCGTGGTGGCTTCACTGGCTGTCAACGTACTGGTCCAGACACCAGCCAGACCCGCAAAGTCTTTGGGTATGGTGTAACTTGCCTCGCCTTCACCTGCATTTGCGGTGTACACAACCCCGGTTGGCAGCGATGTGGGCGTGATCAGGGTACCGCTGGGGGTTTTCAAACTGAAGGCCAGCTTGCCTTCATCGTCTTCACCCCAAAAGGCGCTGAAAGTCGCCTGCCCATCAAGCCCGCCACCGGCGATTTTCGATGTCACCACATGGGTTGCGCCTTTTGCGAGTGCCTGCGCGCCGACCTCGTTCACCGGTTGCACGCTGTCGCCTTCAGAGTCATTGGCCATCTTGCCCGCCGAGCGTGTCAGGTCACCCGCTTTGACGGCTTCCTTGAAGTTGCCAAAGGTGCCGCTGGCCAGATCAAATAACGATGACTGCCCTGGTGTGGTGGCCCGCAGGCGCGGTTGACTGCTTGAGGCGGGCAGGTTCAATGCCAGCGCATTCACGGCCACGCCAGCGTCCTTGAACGCTTGAATGACGGTGGAATCCACCGTTTTGGATGAGGTGGTCAAAAGAGTGACGGCCGGGGTGTCAGACGATTTCTTGACCGCCTTCAGTGCGTCAAGCGATTTTTGCAGCGAGCCCGTCAAACTAAGTTTGGCCTGGCCGACAAAGGCTGAGGTGGGGCCCAACGGCGCAATGGTCTTGCCATCGTAGTAATACAGCGTCCCTCCGGTCACACCAATAGCGAAGCCGCTGGAATACGCACGGTAGTAAAGCCCATTGCTCGCGATGGTGGCAGGACCTGCAGGCAAGACGGAAGGCAATAAAGCCTCGGCGTAAGCAAAAAGCCGATCCGCGACCACCGCGTCATCCGTCGAAGTGTCTACCGCAATCTTGCTCAGGGTGGCCTTCACGCTGCTGCGAGCATCGTTCGTGTTCAACAGAGTCATGGGCACCACCGGCGCATAAGCGAACGGATGGACATAGACCATCACGCGGTTGGCGGCACCCGCGTTGTCCACCATTTGCTCGGCGGCACGAATCTGCTCCTTCAGTTTGGCAGCCGACACCGTGGCGTCAATAACAATCGTGTTGATCGGACCCGCTGCCGAGCCGGTGGTGGCAAACGGGGTTGCCAGTCGTTTTCCGATAGCCTGGGGCCCCGGGGACCCCATGTAGACAATTTGAAGGTCGTTCTCCCAACCGGTGGTCGGATTGGTCAGAGTGGCGTCGGTCGGTGCCGTAAGGCCCTGCAGCGATTGAAAAGTCAAGCGCCCGGTCTGTCCCGCCGGATCGGCCGAGGTTGGTTGCACCATCACTTCCCATGCTGACTTGCCAAAGACCCGAAACTGCGCCGTTTTCTGGTTTGCGACGTCGGTGTAGTCGGTCGTCGTGGAGAGTTTGGTGAACTGCAGGTGGTTGTGCATGATGGTGTCGCGCGGGGTATCGCCATCCTGGGGCGATCCAGCATCCGTGGTTATTTTGCCCTCCTCGCGATACTCGTCCAACAGCCCCAGCGCATAGTGACCAAACTCATGCGCAACCGTCTTGCCGTGCTGTTCCGGCGTTTCACCGGTACCGGCAAATTGTTGTACATGCCCGGCCTTGAAAGAGGTCAATCCAGCAGTGTGGGCATTGGCCCGGCCATTTTTTAGCAGGTATTGAATGTCGGTGTTGTCCATGAACTGGCTGTTCTTGTACACATGCACCTTGCCCAGCATGTGCCGCCCCTCGGTCATGGTGAAGTAGCTCTTGGAGGCCTGGCGCAGAATGCCTTCGATGAACGCCTTGTCACGCCCTTCGGGTGGTGCATCAAAGTCCCAGTCAATACTCATCACCATATCGATCACATTGACATTGCGGGCCGCGTCGTAATTTACCTTGGTCAACTGATGCTCCGCAGCAAACAGACTGCTGGCAAAACAAGCTGCCCCGACTGCAACCGCAACGGCGCGCAAAGTGGGGTGAAATCGGGGCTTTGTTGAAAGACGGTGGCCCATGGGCGCTCCTTGAAAATCGGGTGGATGCGAAAATCGCGGAGGTGATCCTAGCTGGAATTCGGAAAGTCGGCCAAACCGATAAGCGACCCTAAATGGGGTAGGGTCATGCCCCAAAAAAGTACGCCCAAGCTTGGGCTCGCAAACCCCATCCTGAGCCTGCAACTGAGGGTATTCAGCAAGCAAAGTCCGACGCGCGGTACTGCAAGCCTCGGGGCTGGCTCCGGGCATTAGGGTTGTGGCCGATGTACCGCCTTTGACTAGCAGCGCCCTTTACTGGTGGCGCTCAAACAGGTGGAATCGCAACAATGACCGCTTATTCCCACTTGGAATACTTGGTACACACCCGATCCAGTTTCTTGCCCTTGTCGCTGTCGGCAAACTTGGACAGATTGCCCTTGAAATCGTCTGGCGTTTCATTCCACAAACAGGTGCAATAGGCCTGTGCCTTGTTTTGCCCGGCAATCGGGCTCTTCTCGTCGCCGCCTTCATACAGTTTGTTGACACGTACCAAACACTGTTTGTACTGGGCGTCACCGGCAGGGACGGTGTTGTATTCCTGGGCCATGGCAGACCCAGCAAAAGCGAAGAGGGAAGTGGCGGCTAGGGCAGTGAGTAGTCGTTTCATGGAGAACCTCAAGGTTGGGTTGGGAAGGCTTGACCGTGGTCAAAATCAGTATATCCAAATCGCCTCGGGAACGCTGCGCGTCTGGCGTTTACTTGCCATCTTGCTTGACTTCTTGCGCCCGCTCAACCTGCTGCACCCACTGATCGACCTCCTGAATCAATGCGTCGGTTGCCGCGGCCATGGCACGTACGCCACCGGCCGCATCTGCGCTGGTGGCGGGTTGCTGCATGACAAAACTGCGCTGGGCCACCAGGCGCTCGACGCCGCCCGTGGTGTGCGCCAGTGTGGCGCGCATCCGCACCAGGCCACTGCTGCGCTGGGGCGACTCGAACCAGTGGCTGAACTCGTCCAACTCCAGGTGCAGGGTCAAGCCAGGCTTTGCCACGCCCACGCCTTGGACCGCCTGTAGCACGGCGCGGCGTTGGCCCAACTGCTCGCGCAGGCGCTGGCGCACCAGTTGTGCCGGCGCCATGCTCCAGCGCGCCTGCGCGTAGGGGCGCAGTTGCTGCGCGTCGCTGTAGCCCAGGCGGTACAACACGGCCGTGCTGTCCAGCGCGGCGGGTGACTCCACCTCACCCAGCACCAGCGTTGGCAGGGGCGCCATACGGTCTGCCACGGGGCTGGTGACCGCGCCGGGGCCAAAGTCGTACACCAGCGAGCGCGCCTGCGGCTGCAGCGGGGAACAACCGGAAACACCCAAAAATAACAAGAAAAAAATGGCTTTCGCCCTCGTGGAATGGGCGTAGGTAGCTATCAATTTCATAGTAATCAACTCCTTGCAGAGATAAGCACCGGGCGCCGCCTTGAACGGCATGAGCGGTTTGGGCAGGGGTAACTCATCGGGCTGAACGGGGCGGCTCGGCAAAACCGGGTTCACCGGGTCCCGGCAAAGGGCTGCCGTTGCCCAGCAACAGCGCCTGCGGGTTGTTGTTAACCGACTCGACCGCACGGCCAATGTGGCGCAGTGTGCGGCCGGTGTCATCCACCGTGCGGTTCAGTCGTGGTACCAATGTGGCGTTGAGCGTCTGGCCGGTGGCCAGCAGGGTTTCGGTGCCCTCGGCAATACGGTCCAGTGTGCCGCCGGGTTCACTCATGCGTTTGGACATCACTTTGAAGGCATCGGCCGAAGTACCCACCGAATCCGCGCTGGTGCCTAGCCGTTCAGACACGGCCCGCAGACTCTTGAGGGTGGCACTGGTTTCCTGGGCCAGTTCGGGCAGCTTGGCCTGGCTGGCCTGGTCCGACAACTGGCTGATGCCGGCGGCGGCCTGCCCCAGGTTGTTTATGGCATCCATCATTTTTTTCTGGTTGGGTTCAGCCAGCAACTGGTTCACGCGCTGGGTCGCCTCGTCCAGGCGTTTGAGCAGGCCCACGCCCTGGTCCGACAGGCGGGTGATCAGGCCGGGGCGCATGGGAATGCGCGGCGGGTTGTCGTCATCGCCCTGCAAGGCGGCGCCCATGGGCACGCTGTCGTCCAGCTGAATGAAGGCCAGGCCGGTCACACCCTGAAAACCCAGCGATGCAAATGTGGTTTGGGTCACCGGTGTGTCCTGGTCAACGGCAATTCGGATCAACACATTGCCCGGAGTGGCACGATCCAGCGCAATGGACAACACACGCCCCACGCGCACGCCGCGGTAGCGCACGCCGGCCTGGGATTGCAGGCCGGTCACAGCCTCGGCGCTGGAGATTTCGAACACGCTGTGCTCACCGGTATCACGGGTCAGCCAGACCGCCATGGCCACCAACAATGCAGCGATGACCAGAACAAAGGCGCCGGCGGCAATGGCGTGGGTTTTATTTTCCATAGGTCTTTCTCTTTCTACACCGCATCGGGTTCCTGGTGCAACAGTTCCACCGCACGCAGCCCCCGCCCGCCGAGAAAAAACTCGCGCACAAAGGGGTGGTCAAAACCGATGACCTGCTTGGGTGGCGCATCCACAATCACATGTTTGTCGGCCACCACGGCCACACGGGTGCTGATCTGGTAGATGGTATCGAGATCATGCGTCACCATCACCACGGTCAGGCCTAGTTCGTGGTGCAGCGAACGAATCAGGGTGCAAAAATCGTCGGCGCTGTCGGGGTCCAGCCCGGCGGTGGGTTCGTCCAGCAGCAGCAACGGCGGGTCCATGATCAGGGCCCGCGCCAGGGCGACCCGCTTGATCATGCCGCCCGACAAATCGGACGGCATCTTGTGGGCGTGCACCGGGTCCAGCCCCACCATTTGCAGCTTGACCATGGCGGCGTCGCGCACCAGGTCAGCGGGAAGGGTCTTCAACTCGCGCAACGGGAAGGCAATGTTCTCCAGCACGGTGAAGGCCGAATACAGCGCACCATGCTGGAACAACATGCCAACCCGGCTGGCCGCACCGGCGCGCGTCAGCGCCTCGGCGGGCTCACCCAGCACCGTGACGGTTCCACGCTGGGGAGCCTCCAGCCCCAGCATCTGGCGCAACAACACAGTTTTGCCGGTGCCCGAGCCGCCTACCAGGGCCAACAGTTCACCTTCTTCGATGCGCAGATTCAGGTTCTTGTGGATCACGGTGTCAACACCGCCGCGGCGAAACGCCGACCACAGGTTGCGAATGTCCACCACGTCGGTCATATGCCAATATCCTTGAACACAATGGCAAACACCGCATCCACCACAATCACCACCGTGATGCTGGTGACCACCGACGCTGTGGTGCCCTCGCCCAGGCTCTGGGTATTGGGTTTGACACGCAAACCGTAGTGGCAACCGATCAGCGCAATCAACAGGCCAAACACCACCGACTTGGCCACTGCCAGCCACAGGTTGGACACCAGCACCGCCCGCGCCAGTGCATTGACAAAATAGGCCGGGGTTAGGCCCAACACCAGATCGGCTGCCAGCATGCCACCCAACAGGGCGGCCAACGTGGTCCACACCGCCAGCAGGGGCATGGCCACGGCCATGGCCAGGGCGCGCGGCAGCACCAGCCGGTAACCCTGGGGGATGCCCATGACCTTCATGGCGTCCAGCTCCTCGGTCACCCGCATCACGCCAATCTGCGCCGTGATGGCCGAGCCGGAGCGACCTGCAATCAGAATCGCCGCCAGCATGGGGCCGAGTTCGCGAATCAGCGAAATACCCAACACGTTGACGATAAAAGCATCCGCGCCAAACTGGCGCAATTGCTGCGACATCAGATACGCCAGCACCACACCAATCAGAAAGCCCACCAGGGCCGTGATGGGCAGGGCGGCGGCACCAATGCGGTACAGGTTGCCCGAAATATCACGCCAGGGTGCGCTGCGCGGCGAGCGTACCAAACGCCCACAGTCCAGCACCAATTGCCCCAGCAGGCGCAGGGCGTCAACCACATGTTCTTCCACCGTGACCACCCAGGACCCCATACGCAGGAACAGGTCCCATGCGGTGTGCTGTTTGCGCGGCGGCAATTGCGAGCTGAACTGGGCCACCCGCTGCAGCATGGCCCGCTGCGCCGGCAAGGCCAACACCTGGTCGGGCCACTGGCGGTACCAGGTGTTCCACAACAACTGCGCGCCGGTGTGGTCCATGCGGTCGAGTTGCGCCAGTTCCCAGGTGCAGGCGCGCCAGTCCTGCGGCAACGCGGCCAATTCGCTCTGCAAATCCTGCCAATGTGACTGTTCGGCCAGCGACTCTGCCGTCCAGCGGCCCAACAAACGCACCTGTACCCCATCTGCCAGCGGCTCGGTGGTAATGCGTGGGCGGGAGTCGTCCATGGCTTTGGAAGTGGTGGTGCGTTCTGTTGGCGGCGGTGCCCGCATGGTACAGGCACAATGACCGTTGGCCCGAAAACCAGGAGCACTACATGCCCAGCCAAACCACCCTCTCTCGACGTGCCCCCCGCCGCTTCTGGGGCTGGGGCCAGGCCGACGCCACGCTGGATGCACGGGAACAGGCCACGGTGAAGACCCTGACCGAGCAACTGGAGGTGCCCTGGTCCGAACGCCCGGCACCCCAGGTGCACGAGTTCACTTTGCCGCCGCCACGCATGGCCGCCCCCACAGCCCTGGCCGCGCAGTTTTCTGCTGCGCCGCTAGATCGCCTGAACCACAGCGCCGGCAAGAGTTATGCCGACCTGGCCCGCATGTGGCTGCGCACGCCGCCAGCACCTCCGGACTGGGTGGCTTATGCCGACAACGAACAGGCGGTGGTGGACATCCTGGACTGGGCACAAGCCCACAACGTCGCGGTTATTCCCTATGGCGGGGGCAGCAGTGTGTGTGGCGGCGTCGAGGCGGCCGTCGGTGAAAGTTATGCAGGGGTGGTGTCGCTGGACCTGGAACGGCTGAACCGGGTGCTGGAAGTTGACCCCGTCAGCCGGGCGGCCCGCATCCAGGGTGGCACCTTGGGACCCGAATTGCAGGCACAGCTCAAACCACACGGGCTGACCCTGCGCCACTTTCCGCAAAGTTTTGAGTTCTCATCGCTGGGCGGCTGGATTGTGACCCGAGCCGGCGGCCACTACGCCACGCAGCACACCCACATCGACGATTTTGTGGAAAACACACGTTTGGTGACACCAGCGGGCGTGCTGCAGACGCGGCGTCTGCCCGCGTCAGGGGCTGGCCCGGCACCGGACCGGCTGGTGCTGGGCTCCGAAGGCACGCTGGGGGTGCTCACCGAGGCCTGGGTGCGCCTGCAGCAGCCCCCGCGTTTTCGGGCGTCGGCCTCGATTCGGTTTAGCGACTATTTCGCCGGTGCGGATTGCGTGCGCGCGTTGGCCCAGTCCGGCTTGAACCCGAGCAACTGCCGCCTGCTGGACCCACTGGAAACCGTGTTCTCGGGTGTCGGAGACGGCCGCCACGCGATTCTGGTGCTGGGTTTTGAGTCGGCCGACCACCCGCTGGACGCCTGGCTGGACCGCGCCCTGAAACTGGTGCGTGACCACGGTGGCAGTTACGACGCCGATGCCGTGGCCCACTCACTGGCCGCCCAGGGCGGCGACGGCCACCGCAGTGGTGCCGCCGGTGCCTGGCGCGATGCCTTCCTGCGCATGCCCTACTGGCGCGACCCGGCGGTCGGTCTGGGGCTGGTCATGGACACCTTTGAGACTGCCACCACCTGGGACCGTTTTGCGGCGTTCTATGCCAGTATCAAGGCCGATGTGGGCGCGGCCATGGAGCGCGCCACCGGCCAGGAAGCGCTGATCTCGTCCCGCCTGACCCACGTCTACCCGGATGGTCCGGCACCGTATTTCACGTTGATTGCGCGCGGTGACGCCCAAGGCAGTGTGGCCAGTGCGCTGGCCGCCTGGCGCGACATCAAACAGGCCGCCACGGCGGCCGTCATCACCCACGGAGGAACGGTCACCCACCACCACGCGGTGGGCCGGGACCACCGCAGCGGTTATGAGCAGGAAGTCCCCCCGCTGTTGCGCCAGATGCTGGCCGCAGCCAAACAGGTGGCCGACCCCACCGGCATCATGAATCCCGGCGTGCTGATCGACCCTGTGGGGCGCAGCGTGGGGATTCGAGGGGCCATGGGTGCAGGGGCCCCCGAACCGAATCCTTAGGGCAAAATAGTGCTCTTGCCCACGTAAACATTGCGTAAGTAGCTATGTTATTCATAGCATCTCTGGAGAAACCATGCCAACCCCCACCAACGCTTTCATATCCACCCCCGAACTCTCGGCCGAGCAGCGCGGCCCCGTTCTGTGGCTGACCATCACCCGCGAGGAACGGCGCAACGCCATGAGCCACGGCGTGCTGGCGGCCATGGCGCAGGCGATCTCGGCGGCGCAGACCCAGCGCACCGTGCGAGCCATCGTCATCACCGGTGTCGGTACCAAGGCCTTTTGCGCCGGTGCCGATCTGCAATCCGCGAACGCCTTCACCACCGACTACTCCGAACCCCACGGCCACTTGGCTCAGCTGCTGCGGGTGGCCAAGGCCAGCACGGTGCCGCTGATCGCACGTATCAACGGCGCTTGTATGGCCGGCGGCATGGGCCTGATGAGCATGTGCGACATGGCGGTCGCCGCCAGCCACGCCGTGTTCGGCCTGCCCGAGGTCAAGGTGGGCGTGTTCCCGGCCCAGGTGCTGAGCGTGTTGCAGCATCTGATTCCCCGGCGCAAGCTGGCCGAGATGTGCCTGACCGGTGAACCGATCACCTCCGCCCAGGCGCTGGAATACAACTTGGTCAACTACGTGGATGAAGATGTAGACGCCAAGCTGCAGTGGCTGCTGGACCGCCTGTTGGACAAATCCCCCGCTGCCATACGCCGGGGGCTCTACACCATGAAAAAGGTCGAGGCCATGGCGTTTGAAGAGAGCATGGCGTTTACCGAGAGCCAGATTGCACTGTTCACGCTGACCGAAGATGCCAGGGAGGGCCAGAAGGCGTTTCAGGAGAAACGCAAGCCGGTGTGGGCGGGGCAGTAAGGCCCTGTTTGACCCTCGCTTTCGCCCCTGGGTTTCAGCGCGATGCGCTGGGCGCCCACCACATCGACAGCGGCACCGCCCACAAATTTTCGCCAAACGGAACCACTTCACGCCCGGTATACAGCACGATGCCGCGCTGAAAAATGGCGCTTTCGGTGGCCTGCAAGTGCCGCAAGCCCTTGAAGTCTTTACCGTCCACGGTGGCGCTGGCTTTCACCTCGATGCCGGTGATCTGGCCCAGGCGATTCTCCAGAATGAAATCCACTTCAATGTTGGTCTGTGTGCGGTAGTGCCAGAGCGACAAACGCAGCCCGGAGAACGCCACGTGTTTGAGCAGTTCGGTCAGCACAAAGGTTTCCACCAGGCCACCGGGCAAGCCCGGTTTGGCGGCCAGCCCCTGCGGGGTGTCGCCCATAAAGTGACTGAGCAAACCACTGTCAGGCAAAAACACCTTGGGCGCTTTAACCACCCGTTTGCCCGCGTTGCGCTCCCAGGATGGCAGGCGCACCACCAAAAACAACATTTCCAGCAGCGCGAAGTAACGCTTGAGCGTGGTTTGGGCCAGCCGGGCAGTGCGCGACAACTCTGCCAGATTGAGCAAGGTGCCGCTGCGTGTGGCCAACAGTTGCAGCAAGTTCGGGATTTCAGTGAGTTGCTCGACGTTGGCCAGGTCACGTACGTCGCGCTGCAATATGGCTTGCACATAGCTTTGAAACCAGGCCTCGCGCCGGGCCGGGGTGCTGCGCGCTGCGGCCTCAGGGAACCCGCCACGGTGCAGCCGCTCAATCAGGTCATTTTTCTCGCACGCGGGCACACGCAAGGCATTCCAATCACCTAAGAATAGCGCGTCTGCGCGGTTGGTGTCGGGGCTGTCTGCCAACTCGGCGGTTGACAAAGGCCACAACGACAACACCTCCATGCGCCCAGCCAGTGAGTCTGCAATGCCGGGCAGCAGCAGCACGTTGGCCGAGCCGGTCAGCAGAAAACGCCCAGGTTCGCGCTGCCGGTCTACGGCTGCCTTGATGGGCAGAAACAGTTCCGGTGCGCGTTGTACTTCGTCCAGCGTCACCGGCCCCTGCAGTGCATTGATGAAGCCAGCAGGATCCCCCTTCGCCGCACTAAGCACGGCGGTATCGTCCAGGGTAAGGTAGCGCCGCTGTGGCCCGCTCGGGGTGGGTGACCCATTGGCGGCTTGTACCAGCGTGCTTTTACCGCTTTGGCGAGCACCATTGACCAGCACAACAGGGGTGTCTGAGAGTGCTTCGGTCAGCAGTGGGTTGATGTGTCGGGGATGCATTTCGGTATTTTAGTGGTTGAAAATCAACCATGCAATGGACGATTTTCGACCAGCTTGTCGGTGTCAATGGCCTCGATGCGCGCCTCGGGCTTAGGCGCAGTGGGCCAGTTCTATACCAACAACACAGCCCCCACCGTGCCCGTGACCAGCAGCAAGCCCGCAATGGGCAAGGTGATGCGGCGCAGCTCGGCTGAACCCAACCCGATGGCCATGCCGGATTTGGTCAGGGTGTTGGCCATCACAGCGATGACAATGGCGCGCGCCGCCACCTGCAGGTTGGAGCCATCCGCATGGGTGAGGTTCACCATGGCCAGGGTGATGGCGTCGACATCGGTCA
>ERZ724520.812-NODE-812-length-16456-cov-5.206878_pt1 | contig 16456 bp, 12 predicted proteins | sample MGYA00376053_ERZ724520 | MGnify/ENA primary metagenome ERZ724520 (study PRJEB28724, sample SAMN07190886) | activated sludge metagenome | isolation source: activated sludge of sewage treatment plant in Hong Hong | place: USA: Christiansburg, Virginia | collected... | reverse complement strand
CATAAGAGATAGCTCTGTTTTTTTGTTGAATATGTCCATCAAAAGCATGCTCAAAAAATTGAACACCTAGATTTAAACATATTTCCTTGGTTTTATCTTTACTAAACGAATCAAGTACTACAATTTCATCAGCAATTTCCTTTACCGAATTAATACATCTTGCAATATTTTTTTCTTCGTTGTATGTTATTATTACTACAGATAATTTTACCATGATGTAAATTTAATATTTTGTAATTATATACTTGATATAAGAAAAAATATATAAATGCTTCTTTTTAAGAATTTAGTAAGATAAAATATAAATTTTAAGGAGCCCTCTAATTTTAGTATTTTAGCGCTGTTATATATATTGGATATTTTGGAAATAAAATCGTTAAATACCTGGATTACTGATGGCAATGAACCACTTATAATTGCTGGGCCATGTGGGGCAGAAACTCATAGTCAAATAATAGAAACTGCAAGCTTGCTAAAAGAAATAAGTTCTGTTAAGTTGTTTAGAGCTGGGATATGGAAACCTCGCACAAGGCCAAATTCATTTGAAGGTGTTGGTGAAGAAGGTTTAATATGGTTAAAAGATGTACAAAAACAATATAATTTAAAAACCACTGTTGAGGTTGCAAATGCTCAGCATACCGAATTAGCTTTAAAACATGGTGTTGATGTTTTATGGATAGGCGCAAGAACTACAGGTAACCCATTTAGTGTACAAGAAATTGCAGATGTATTGAAAGGAGTAGATATTCCTGTTTTTGTTAAGAATCCCATTCATGCTGATGTTCAATTATGGTTAGGCGCAATAGAGCGCATGGCAAATGTTGGTATTAACAAACTAGCGGCTATACATAGAGGCTTTCATTATGCTGGTAAAACTAAATACCGCAATAAACCAATGTGGGAAATTGCAATTGAATTAAAAACTATTCTGCCAAATTTGCCAATTATTTGCGACCCAAGTCATATAAGTGGAAATAGAGAGTTAATTGAATCAGTTTCTCAAAAGGCATTGGATTTGGGAATGAATGGCTTAATGATAGAATCTCATATTAATCCATCTGTTGCATTAAGTGATGCTCAGCAGCAATTAACCCCTGCTGCATTAAAAGAATTATTAGCTAAATTAATTTATCGTCAAACTACTTCTCAAAACCCCGAGTGTATTGATAAATTAGAGCAATTCAGAAATATGATTGATGAAATTGACGACGAAATTTTGAATATCCTTAAAAAGAGAATGACCGTAATTGAACAAATTGGTAACTATAAATTGGAACAAGGAATAACAGTTTTTCAAGTTAATAGATGGAAAGAAATTTTAGAAACTAGGCCATTATGGGCTGAAAAAATAGGCCTTCCGGCTGGCATTACTGAAAAAATTTGTCAAGTTTTGCACGAGGAATCAATACGCATTCAAACAGAATTAATGAATAAAAAGTAATCTATAAACTTTCTAATTCTGCTTTTAATTTTTTTGTTAAACTCTCAACAATTAAATTATAACTATCATCAATCCAGCTATAAATTAATTTATCAGGTACACTGTTATCACAAATAACAGAGTTCCAATGTTGTTTGTTCATATGATAACCTGGTATTACGCAGTGATAACGCTCTCTTAACTCTATTGCTTTTTCGGGTAAACACTTTACATTAAACCGTAATTGCTCAGTATCTAATCCAGTTAATAAAAACACTTTCCCCATTACCTTAAATACCAGTGTTTCTGGTCCAAATGGTAATGTTTCTTCTACACCTTTTTTATTTAAACAGTAATCTCTTAAATCTTCTAGGTGCATAGTATATTATTTATCTAACGATTCTTTTACTAGTTGATTAGCTAATTTCGGATCAGCTTTACCCTTAGTTAATTTCATTACATCACCAACAAATAATCCTAATAAATTAACTTTCCCGTTTTTGTAATCTGCAACTTTATCTGGGTATTTTGCTAATACTTGATTGATAATTTCTTGTAATTCGTTGGAATTACTATTTTGTATGATGTCTAATTTTTCTGCAATAGCAAGTGGTTCAGAGTTTGGTTCTGTAACTAATTGAGGGAATAGTTTTTGTGTTGCAGCTGCATTACTAATTTTCCCATCATCAATTAAAGCAATAATATTAGCAATAGTTTTAGGTAAAACTTTAAATTGCTCAATAGTTATGGCATTTTCATTTAGGTAAGATTTTATACTACCCATCATCCAATTGGCTGCTGCTTTGTAGTTTTTGGTATATGAAACAAGTTCATTAAAATACAATGCAATTGATTTTATTTCTGTAAGATTATTAGCATCGTATTCAGATAAGCCAAATTCCTTAGTGTATCTATTAAATAAATCGTTAGGAAGTTCGGGCATTAATTTTTTTACATCATTTATATAATCCAGTGTAACAAAAACTGGTTGCAAGTCGGGCTCAGGAAAATAGCGGTAATCATTAGCGTTTTCTTTACTTCTTAATGAGAATGTAGAACCATTACTCGCATCAAAACTTCTTGTTTCTCCAGCAATTTCACCACCTTCTTCTAATAAATCTATCTGACGTTTAATTTCAAAATCAATAGCTCTTTGTACGTTTCTAAAAGAGTTCATATTTTTCACTTCCACTTTTTTGCCATATTCTTTAGCATCTAAAAGCATTACAGAAATATTAGCATCACAGCGTAATGAGCCTTCTTCCATGTTTCCATCACAAATATCTAAGTAGCGAACTAGTTTTCTAATTTCATTTAAATAAATATATGCATCTTCTCCACCTGTAAAATCGGGTTCTGTAACAATTTCTAATAACGGTGTTCCTGCTCTGTTTAAATCTATTAACGATTCAAATGGATCAATATCATGCATGCTTTTACCTGCATCTTCTTCCATGTGAATACGAGTTAAATTTATTTTTTTGGAACTACCATCTTTTAATTTTATATCTACAAAACCACCATTACAAATGGGTGTTTTGTCTTGTGTAATTTGATAACCTTTTGGTAAATCTGCATAAAAATAATTTTTTCGTGCAAATTGATTTTCTTCTCTAATCTTACAGTTTAATGCAAGTCCTAATTTTACTGCATATTCAATTGCTCGTTTATTTACTTTTGGTAAAGTACCAGGATGGCCTAATGTAATAACACTAATATTTGAATTTGGTAAAGCACCATATTCTGAAACATCATTGCTGTACATTTTTGTTTTAGTTGACAGTTGAATGTGACATTCTAAGCCAATTACAGCCTTATATTTATTGTAAATACTCATATTCGTAGTAATGTAAATCTAGAGGTCTAATTTAGAGAAAATATATGTGAAATAATCTAAAAAATAATAGTGAAAATAATTTTAAATTGAAAATATAAATAAATCACAAATTAAACTATTTAAAATAATCGTTTACTCATCATTTAGAGTGGTATACTAAATAAGCAGTAAAAAAATGTTTGTTCGTTTATATGATTCAGTGGTGTGTTTTAATGAGTAACCTAACTGGTTTATTGTGTTAAGCTAAAATCAACTCATATTTTGTGCTTACTCTTCCCTAAATCACCAATTTTTATATGTGCATATGTTTTAATTTCGGTAAAAATATAAGAACTATGAAAGCTATTTTTAATACAAATTATTTAAAAACATTAGTTGCATTACTTGTAATTATTGTAAATGTAAAAAGTGCAGTTGCACAAATATCTGGTGGCGATGCTTTTGTTAGAGGATCAAGAGTACAAATTGGAGTTGAAGGCCAAGGTGGTTTTGAAGGCGCAAATGCTCCTGCTCCCGCTGGTTATAACTTTAGAGGTGGCTTTGGTCTCTCAGGTATGGTTTCAAACCCATTAGCTTCGCCAGGTTGGGCAAATTTTAACGGAGATTTTTTTACTCCTGGTGCGCCAGAAAACGGGTGGGGCTTAGTATTTGGTAATACAGCTGCAAGTCCTGGTTTACACAACAATAGAACTGGAGGTTTTTACCAGATTTTTGCAGGTTCTGCATTAACGTATACTGCAAGAGGAACTTGTTTTGAAGAAGCTAATTGGTCGGCTGCAGCTACATCTGGCACTAATAATGTACAAGTTAGTGTAAAATATTTAGTTGGTGCAAACGATTCTTATTTTACAACAATTGTTACCTTAACTAATACTTCAACGGGCACAATTCCAACAATGTATTATTACAGAAATATTGATCCAGATAATAATCAATCAATATCAGGAAATTTCATGACCAATCAATTAATTGAAAATCAACCTACAACAGACCCTTGTAATGTTGCATGTGTAAGTGCATCGCAACCTGCAACCGGAATGAGCGGAGCTTCATATATTGGGTTTGCTGCAATTGGTGCTGAGTATAGAGCAACATACGGAGGTTTTACAGAAAAAAATGCTTTTAATATGTGGAACAGTGGTCCTACAGCTTCAGGTTTTGGAACCCCATTTTTTGTTCAAACACCAGGTTCTGCAAACTATGATGATGAGGCAATTCAAATATCTTGTCAAATTCAAAATTTTTTACCGGGAACAACTCGTACCATTCGTTTTGTTACAATTTTAGATTCATCAAGAGCGGCTAAAAAAGCTGCGCTAGTTAGTTTAATTAATGCATCATCTTCTGTTTCAACTGGTACCGTTGCACCTCCAATTGATGTAACACCTTTAGCAAATTTAACTATTTATGGTTGCGGTCCAGTAGTTACAACATTATTTGCAATACCAGGCTTTAGTACAACTCCATTATGTGCTTCTATTGCCTCTTTATCATCAGCTGTTTCTTCTACACCTACATTATGTTGGTACGATTCTTTAGTTGGAGGTACATACTTAGGTTCTGGTTTAAGTTTTATTACACCAACTCTTACTGCTGGTAGTACTACGTTTTATGTTGGATATTGTCCTGATTCAACCTCTTGTACTGGTGGTGGAGCTTGGACTTCTGTAAGAACGCCAATTACCGTAAATGTAATACCAGTGCCTGTGCCTATTAATGTAACAGGGGTTTTATCAATTTGTTCGGGAGCAAGCACAACATTAAGTGCAACACCTGGTTTATATAATTACAACTGGAGTCCACCTACAAGTTTAAGCAGTAGTACAACAGCTACAGTTGTTGCATCACCTACAATTACTACAACCTATACAGTTTCTAATGGTATTGGGGCGTGTTACTCTCAAACATTAGTTACAGTTGTTGTAAATCCTATTCCAACCTTAACAATAAGTGCCAGCAGTAACACAATTTGTGCAAATAACTCAGTAACATTAACAGCAAATGCTAGCATACCAGTAACGTATACTTGGTCGCCAGCTGGAACATTAAGTGCTCCTAATTCTGCAATAACTACTGCCTCTCCATTAGGCACTACAACTTATTCTTTATTGGTTTCAGTAGGTGCTTGTACTAATAGTGCTTCACAAACAATTAATGTTGTACCATCACCAATTTTGGCTGTTTTAACAGTAACAAATACAACATGTGGTTTATGTAATGGTAGTATTGAAGCTACTGCATCAGCAGGATTAGCACCTTACACTTATTCATGGGCACCTAGCACAAGTACTCAATCTGTAATTACAGGTTTATGCGAAGGAACTTACAATGTAATGATTACTGATGCTAATAATTGTAAATCAACTTTTAATTCTGCTGTAGCAGGATCGGCCATTTTTCAGGCAAGTTTATCCGCTTCTACTACCGATGTATTTGCTGGTGAACCAATAACGTTAACAGGTATTGGTGGAGTTACTTATACTTGGTCGCCAAGTACTTCTTTAAGTTGTGTTAACTGCCCTGTAACAATAGCTACGCCAGCCGAAGATATTACGTATTGTGTAGAGGCAACATCTGTTGATGGTTGTAAAGACACTGCTTGTATTGAAATAACCATTAAGTGTGGAGATGTATTTGTTCCAAATGCCTTTTCGCCAAACAATGATGGGCATAATGATGAATTGATGGTTTATGGAAACTGCATTAAAGATTTAGTGTTTAGAGTGTATGACAGATGGGGAGAATTAGTATTTGAAAGTTATGACACTTCAACTAAATGGGATGGTAAATACAAGGGGTTTGCAGTAAATGCAGGGGTGTTTATTTACCAACTGTCGGCTAAATTAAGAAGCGGTGAAGTAGTAAGTAAAAAAGGAAACATTACTGTTATTAAATAATTTGTTCTAAATTAATGATTAAAAAATAGGCTGTCTCAAACGTATAAAATAGTTATGCCGAACTCGATTCGGCATCTCTAAAGAGGTTAATTTCACTCATCTCTAGATTCTGAAACAAGTTCAGAATGACTGTAAAACTGACTTTTGAGACAGCCTCTTTATTTTATAAAACTAAATTTACTAGCTAAATAAAGAAATCACTTTTAAAAACTTTGGTACACCGCTTTTTTTATTCAAAAAAAGCGGAGAGAAATAGTGTGTGGTATTATATTTATTTTGAAGGGGACGAATCCCGATTTACTAGCCTGGTTGGGGAAAGAGAAAATTTACCTATTTCCGGACTAATTACCTCTTTTTACATATTATTTTTTCTATTCGATTTTTAGATTCGGTGCTTACTTCGCATTGATCTGCAAACATTTTCCAATTAAAAACAACTGCTTGCACCTCATCAATAATTTTACTTGCGTTTTTTATTTTAAAATAATTACCCAATTCCATTAAATGTTTTTTTGTAGGATTTTTACTTTCTCTTGCAACGCTTGTGCTATGCATACCGTGCCCCGAACTCGAAAAGGTTAAATCATAAGCAGGCGCTACTTTCCATGTTCCATTGGCATCCATTAAAAATGCAAAGTTCTTACTGTGATCATCCCGGTTATGTGCAAAAACATTGAACGCCGCTAAACGTAATATTTTTTCGTAAGCATGTACGTCTCTTTCAAGTCTAAAAGCACAGTCCATTAAATCGCCGTAATCCATATTACTCAACCTATAATCATCATGCATTATTCCTGCCGCCGAGTGTAAATGCAATCGTTTATTAATATTTCTATCAAATCGTTTGGTTCCAAAATAAGCTTGCCCCGATAGCCCTTTAAAAAGTTTAGATTCACTCATTTCTATACCTGCATCTAATACCATTTTATAATAAGCATATTCTATATTTGCTATATCTGGCCTATCAAAAGAAGATGGAAATTTTATTAGCCAATGTTCAAAGCCATTCGGTAATGTTTTTTCGGTACCAATTAAATGTTGTGTAGTAGGATTATATCCAACTAATATTTTTGGACGAGCGCCACCTGAAGAACCGCCAAGTTTAAACAATTCATCCAACACATTGGTTGCTGCCCCAGTAATTATTTGATTAGTTGCTTTTGCAATTTCATCTAATTCAACTTTAAATTCAATTTGTACTTCTTCATCTATTTCTGGTTTGTAAGTTAAAGCACCCATACCATTACCACCAACATAAGCCAATCTATCAAGTACTGTAATATCATCAATTGAAACACCTCTTGCAGTTAAAGCTCTATCTAACAGTAATTTTCCCCAACCGTCAGGCAATGAATCTGAAAAAACGCCATATAACCCTTCAAAAGGAAATGGATCGGCTTTATTTATTAAGTTATTTAATTTTAATTTAATAGGGGATATTTCTAATCCTCTTTTAATTAAATCTGTATAATATTTAAAATAAATATTTTTAGCATCACTTACTAATTCTCCAACAGCAATATCTTCTTCATTTAACTGAATAGAAACTATTATTTTTTCAATGTGTTCCATTATATCCTTGTTTTATCACTAAATAATTTATCTATCTCTTTTAAACTTTCGGTTGGTTTAAAAATCATTTCAAAGTCGTTTATTCGGTTTAAAATTTGAGCAAGTTTTAATAATGATTCTAATGAAATTTGTCCAGATAATTCAAAGCGTTTAATGCTCCCAAAAGAAACACCAGAACGCTTGGCTAATTCACTTTGCGTTAATCCACTCTGTTTCCTTAAAGTTTTATGCTTTAATGCAAGGTCTTCTAAAATATCAGAAGGTTTTTTATCAAATCCAAACTTTCCCATAATGGCTAATATATTAAACAAATATATAAATTTATTGAATAAATAGCTAATATATTAGCCATTTTAATTCAAATAAGCTAAACTGGAATTGAGGAGAATATCTTAAAAAATTATGGTATTACTTAGATTATATTTAATAAAAACTTCGGTACACCGAAGTTTTTCATTCAGAAAAAGCGGAGGTAAATAGTAAATGTGGTATTATATTGATTTTGAAGGGGTTCGAATCCCTATCTCTCCGCTGAAAGGGACTTAGGCTCAAAAAGAGAACTAAGTCCCTTTTTTATTAAAGCCAAATCGCCCGTGTGTCGGGCGATTTGTGCAATTATAAAGTTGATTTCAGAGGTTCGAAATGCTCCGTCAATATAAACAGGTGCTTTCCATTCTTTTAAATTCTAATCGGTTTAATATTCCTTCTCTTCATCTTCTTCATCCTCGCTGAATTTGGACTTCTTTAAGTTCTTCGGGGTTTCTGTTGGTAATTTGGTTCGAACAGGGTAAATTTGAGCCCGCCCGGTTACCATTATTCTTCATTTTTTATAGTTTTAACTAATATACAACAATTTTCCGCTTTTTCTGAATGTAAAACTTCGGTACACCGAAGTTTTTACAAAATTAGCTAATTTATAATACCATAACTATATTATTTAGTTAATGGTTTGTTTTTGGTTAATTGTTTACATCCCATGCTACATTGCCTACATCCAGCACATTTATTATTATTTACTCTTTGTTTTATTGCTTCTTTTACACGTTTTCTTACATCAAAATTTAAAGGAATATCAAAATATACTTCGTAAGGTGTGCGCGGCCTATGTTTATAATGTGGTCTAATCTCATTATAATCTTTTACAACCCATTTTAGGTAATTATCAAGTGCCTTAATGGTTTCAAATTTTCTGTTCCTTAAGTACCGTCCTTTTATAGTTCTATGAACTGCTTCTACAGGCGAATTTGAAAACCTAATATCTTTTAATGCTCTAATTTTTGTGATTTTATGCTTGCTTAGTTTAGCTATAAAAGCATCTATGTATTTATTGTGGTTTTCCTTGCCTCCATCGGCAACTAAAAAACTATGTTGTTGTGAAGGATGTTTGGCAATAACCTTTAATGCCTTACTTAATGAATTCCTAACTATATCAAATGTGTTGGCATTTGCTACATGATATCCTAAAATCATTTTGGAATAATTGTCCATAACAAAACTGATACAAATATTTTTTCCATCAATTAATGGATAAAATGTTGTATCAACGTGCAAGTATTCGTTTGGATATTTTGCCACAATCCCAACTTTCTTTTTCTGCTTTTTAACCAACTTTTTTTGTATGCCCCATAATCTCGCATACTTATACCAACTATATAAACTAGCCACTAATTTCTTTTTCCTTAATGCATCTCCTTGTATCGACATAATTGGCCAATGATCGGTTTCTGGACTTGTAAGCAAGTTTTTTATTTTAACTACCTCTTTATTTTCGAGTTGTTGTGGGTGCCGTTTTACGCAAAGTTGCGTGTAGGAGTCAAAACACTCAAATCTTGATTCTAAAACCCATTGGTAATACAGAGGTTTTGATAGGTTTAGAATTTTTAGTGTTTTATCCAAACCCAAAAACTCTTTTAAATAATTTATGGTAGTAATAATCTTATTTTGTAGTTCTTTATCTCCTTTTGCTTTTTTTACAATTGGTAATAACACATGAGATAGTGTTAACCACGATTTTGAAAGATTGTATAACAACGATTTTAATCTTTTATTTTCTGCATTTAACTCAAAAACGTTAAAGGCATCATCAAAATGATATCGGAACTCATGCCCTAAGTATTTGGAATAGTCGGCTTTTCGCCAAGTGGAAATTGTTGAGTAAGGTATTTTCTTCCTAAAATCATCAGGAAGTAAGTTTTCTTTTCCTATTGCATAAAGGAAAACGATGGATGAATCATACTTTTTTTTCATATATTGATATTTAATAGTTATTTACTTTAAACAAATATTAAAAGTACTTTATCAATATATCACCAATTAAATAAAATTAAAAAGCCCTGAAACTATTAATTTCAGGGCTTTTAGGTTAATTTGGTTTTTTTAAAGTTGTCCGACTAGGGCTCGAACCTAGACTCTACTGAACCAAAATCAGTCGTGTTGCCAGTTACACCATCGGACAATCTCAAACTAATTAAAGTTTGGGCGACAAAAATAACAAAATTATTTCATTTACAAAAAAATCATAAAAAATAAATTTCATTCTGTTAAACTCGGTTTTTTAATTAAATTCGCATCTTACACAAAATAATAATTTATGTCGTTTAAAAAATTGAATAACATTGTTGGTTGGTTGGTATTTTTAATAGCTGCCTTTACCTATATTTCTACTATTGAACCTACTGCTAGTTTTTGGGATTGTGGCGAGTACATTGCTTGTGCTTATAAATTAGAAGTTGGGCATCCTCCTGGAGCGCCTTTTTTCTTGTTAGTAGGTAGATTTTTCTCTCTTTTAGGTGGTGGAGATCCTGCTATCGCGGCAAAAATGATAAACATAATGTCTGCTTTATGCAGTGCATTCACCATTTTATTTTTATTTTGGACAATTACTCGCTTAGGTATTAAAGCTTTAGTTAAAAAAGGTGAAGTATTTACTGATGTGCAACAATGGGCTGTATTAGGAGCTGGTATTGTTGGTGGTTTAGCATATACCTTCTCTGATTCTTTTTGGTTTTCGGCTGTTGAAGGTGAGGTTTATGCCATGTCATCTTTCTTTACTGCAATAGTTTTTTGGGCAGTTTTAAAATGGGAAGAAGAAGATACAACTAACCCTGCTGGTTCAATGCGTTGGTTGGTATTAATTGCTTATTTAATGGGTTTATCAATTGGTGTCCATTTATTAAATTTATTAACAATTCCAGCTATTTGCTTTATTTACTACTTCAAAAAATATCCATTTACTTGGAAATCGTTTTTTGTTACTGGATTTGTTTCATTAATAATTTTAGGAGGAATTCAAAATGTGATGATTCCTAAAATAGTGAAGTTTGCTGCTGATTACGAAGTGTTTTTTGTAAATAAAGTGGGCTTAGGATTTAATATTGGTTCAATTATTTACTTTATTTTATTGATAATTGCCATTACTTCACTTATTGCCTTTACCATAAAAAGAGATGAGAAGTTTTATAAAATAGGTTTTTATACGGCTATATTATTTGTAGCTATATGCGCTATTTCAGGTAATGGAGCTTCAGCAATTGTTAGTCGTGCTATAGTAATGGGAGGTTTGTTATATGGTATTAATTACTTAAAAACAAAAAACATAAATACATTAAATGTAATTTTAGTTGGTTTTACAACCTTATTAATTGGCTACTCTTCGTTTTTTGTTTTAATAATTCGTTCTCAGGCAAATACACCAATGGATGAAAATGATCCAGAAAACGCAATTACAATGCTTTCTTACTTAAATCGTGAACAATATGGCGATTGGCCTTTAACTTACGGACAGTATTACAATGCTCCAACAAAATCATCAAATACGTTTGGGGATAGAGACCCAATTTTTGCAAAAGATGAAAAATCTGGGAAATACATTGTTACAGATGATCGTAAAAAATCTGTTCCAGTTTATGAAGATGAATATTGTACTGTATTTCCGCGTATGTGGAGCCAACAGCCTAACCACGAAGCATCATATAGATTTTGGGGTGATGTAGCTAATCATCATAAAACAAAAACTAAAATGAATGATCGTACAGGTGAAATGGAGGAAGTGCAAATTCCAACATTTGCAGCTAACATCAATTATTTTATCAGCTACCAATTAAAATACATGTACTTACGTTATTTTGCTTGGAACTTTATTGGTCGTCAAAACGACATACAAGGTTTAAATGGTAACCCATTAGAAGGTAACTGGAAAACAGGTATTAAAGGCTTTGATGATTTTATTTTAGATTCAGATACTGCATTTGTGCCTCATAGTGCTTCTAATAATATGGCAAGTAATTCGTTTTACGCTTTACCATTTATATTAGGTTTACTTGGTATGTTTTTTATGTATCAAACTAAAAAAGATGATTTATGGGTGGTAGCATTATTATTTTTATTAAATGGTGTAGCTGTGGTATTTTACTTAAATCAATACCCATACCAGCCACGTGAGCGTGATTATGCTTATGTTGCATCGTTTTATGGCTTTGCCATTTGGATAGGCTTAGGTGTATTGTTTTTATTTAATTTGTTAGTATCAAAAACTAATGGAAAAACTGCTGTTGTTATAGCAACAGTTGTGGGTTTAATAATACCAACATTAATGGCTGCCGAAGGTTGGGATGATCATAATCGTTCAAAAAGAAGAATGAGTAGAGATTTTGCTGTGAATTATTTAAATTCATGTGCGCCAAATGCCATCTTATTTACTAATGGAGATAACGATACTTTCCCATTATGGTATGCGCAAGAAGTAGAAGGTGTGAGAACAGATGTGCGTGTTGTAAATTTAAGTTTATTACAAACCGATTGGTATATCGCACAAATGCGCAGAGCAGCTTATGAATCAGAGCCAGTGCCGTTTACTATAGATCCTGAAAAATTAGTTCAAAATAAACGCGAAGTAGTTTATTTAATGGATAAAAATACAGGGCCTTATAATTTGAAAAAGGCAATTGAGTTTGTTGAGTCGGATGACATTAATAACAAATTTGAAAACGGTGGAAAATATTATGATTACATACCTGCAAATACATTTTATATTAATGTAGATTCGATGCAAGTAATGAAAAGTAAAGTAATTCCAGTGAAAGACACTGCGCGTTTAGTTAAAACAATGAAATGGAATATTAACCGTGGTTATTTAACTAAAAATGATTTAATGGTGTTAGATTTAATTGCTCATAACAATTGGAAACGCCCAATTTATTTTGCTGTAACTACTGGTGCAGAGGCTTACTTAGGATTAGAAGATTACTTCCAATTAGAAGGTTTAGCTTATAGATTAACTCCTATTAAAAATACTGAGCAAGAAATGCAACAAGGCGGTAGAGTTAAAACGGATATTATGTATGATAATATCATGAAATTTGAATGGGGCGGATTAGATCAAAAAGGTGTAAGTTTAGATGAAAACTGTACACGTATGGCATCTAATATGCGTATGCAAATGGCAACTTTAGCTGGTGCATTAATAAACAAAGGACAAAAAGATAAAGCTGAAAAAGTATTAGATCTTTGTTTAGAAAAAATGCCTGATGAAAACGTAAGGTACGAAGCTACTCTCTATACAATTATAGCTGGATATTATCAAATTGGTAAAATGGATAAGGCAATTAAATTATCTGATAAGTTATTTGATATTTATGAAAATGATTTAAAAGTGTACAACAGTCAAAAATCAGTTCATAGAGCTTCATTTAATAGAGAGATTGGTCAAGCAAAAGAAATCATGCGTCGTTTAACCATGTTAGCGGAGCAATTTAAACAAGAAGCTTACTTTAAACAATTAATGCAAAGATTGCAAGCAAATGTGCCTGCAGAGGAATTAATGCCTCAAGATCAACAAGGGCAACCTGTAATGCAGTAATTTCAGAATAATATTAACTTAAAAAAACACGATAAGAAATTATCGTGTTTTTTTTGTTTGAAATAAATAGTCGACCATCATGTAATTTAAAAGTGTTGATATATAAGGATTTTTGGTGAAATCATAGTTTTAAAATCTGCTAGAAAAATAATCTAAAGGTCAAAATATCGGCGTTTTAATTTTAGTGAGGTGCGGTAGGTCCTGGCAAAACGGTGCGAAATCCTAATTTTTCAGGAGGAGCTGAAGCGTAGAAAGTGCGATGAAAAATGGATTTGGTGTTTTGCCTAGTTTTTTTTGTTTCTTTTTTCAACATGGAAAAAAGAAAAATTAAACTAAATGACTTTTTGAGGGACAACTAAATAGTGTGAAATTTTTTAATGATTAGAATCTAAATCTTATTTAAAATAGAAGTCGTTGAGAAGCCCTGAACAAAATCAATGGTTTTAACTATGCCGCCATTTTCTGTAACTTCCTTGTAGCCAACAATGTTTTCAGGTGTATAGTCACTTCCTTTTACCAAAACATTAGGCATAATAAGTTTTATTAAATTTAAAGGAGTTTGTTCTTCAAAATAAATTACAGCATCTACACATTCAAGTGCTGATAATAAAATTGCTCTTGCTTCTTCGTTATTAATTGGTCTATTTGGAGCTTTACCTTGTTGTTTAACTGAGTTATCTGTATTTAATCCAATAATTAATTTATCACCTAAATCCCTGGCCCGTGATAAATATTCAACATGGCCTTTATGCAATATATCAAAACAACCATTTGTAAAAACAATTTTCTTATTTTCTTCTTTCCATGTTTTTACAACGTTAGTAATTGATTGTGTTGTAAATAATTTTGAATGCAATTTATCCTGAAACAACATCTTCTTTTTCTTTATTTACAAGCGGTAAAACAATTAAACTAATTAATCCAAGAGAAACAATTAATACAAATTGTGATGTCCAGGCCATCCAAGGAAATGCAAAAGCGGTAATAACACTTATTCCATAAAATTGCAATAAGTTTTTTACAATTGCTGGATACGCTCCTAATCCACCAGGCGAAAATGCCACTCCAAACGTGCCAAACAACATTAATACTAAGCATTCTGAATGGCCTAAGTGTTCAGTTTCTTTAAATGCATAAAAACAAAAATAAAGTGAGTAAAAATAACAAGCCCAAATAGCAACACTTAATAAAATAAAAGTGTATTTGTTTTCCATATCCTTTACCGAACTTAAACCTTTACCAAAACCTTTTATTATAGAGCCAAATTTAGTGTTAAGCATAGCACTAATTTTTTTTCTTAGAAGTAAAAAGGCAATTAAACCACCAACTACAATTATTGAGATAATAATTAATTTAACAGGTTGATCAGAAAGGTTAGTTAATTTATTTTTTAAAGGGGTTGTAATGTATTCACTAGTTAAGGAAGCTAATTCAGAAAATTGAGCAAACAGTGTTAAAATAAATATTACAAATAATAATAAAACATCAATAATACGCTCTGTAATTACTGTGCCCAAAGCCACTTCAAAAGGAACTTTATCATATTTAGCTACAATGGTACAACGTGTTAATTCGCCCATACGGGGAATACCGTAATTTGCAAAATAGCCCACTAAAACAGCACCTAAAGAGTTTAATGGTTTTACTTTATAGCCAAGTGGCTGTAATAAATAATTCCAACGGAATGCCCTTAAATAATGACTCAATAGAGAAATTATAACTGAAACAAAAACCCAAAAGTAGTTTGCTGATTTAAATGAATCGGCTATTTTATCTTTATCTGCCCAAACAGATTTAATAGAAAGCCATGTTAGCAAAATACCAACACTAAGCAAAATAATAAATTGAATAATTGATTTAGTGTTAGTAGTTTTTGTCATTATTTTAAACTATTTGTTTTAGTATCTGGAAATACAACCCATGGTTTAAATGATTTAGCTTCTTCAAAGTCCATACCTGCATAAGATATAATAATAACAATATCTCCAAGGCTAACTCGTTTGGCAGCTGGGCCATTTAAACAAATAACTCCAGAGCCACGTTCTCCTTTTAAAACGTAGGTTATAAAACGTTGCCCATTATTTTTGTTTAAAATATGTACTTGTTCGTTTTCTATAAAATTTGCAGCATCCATTAAATCTTCGTCAATGGTTATGCTACCTATATAATCCAATTCTGCTTGTGTAACAGTAACACAGTGTATTTTGGATTTCATTACTTGAATTTGCATGCGGTAAATGTACTAAAAAGTATATTAATTTTGAGTTTCTGTAGAATTTGTATTTAATTCAAATTCTTGAACTTTTTGAGCAAGTTTTAGTTCTTCTAAATCTTTTTTTCTAATCACAAAAGTGTCTGTCCATGTATCATGCCAGCCCATACCCGAAAAACATGAAAAAGATTCAAATGGAACTATTCTTGAATAGGAACGTTTTACAATTGTTAAAAAATCTGGTTTTTCACCATATTCATTTACAACAATTCTTCCTAAAATTAATTTTCCAGGTGTTGTACCCATGCTCGATTCAAATAATATGTAATACCCTGGATATAATATTAACCAAGAAATTAATCTATCTAATAAATTCCCATAACCACTATCTACAGCATTTTCAACATCAATACCCATGCTCATTAGTATTATTACAATGGGTACAGCCACAATTAATGCAAAAAAATAATAAATTATAATATCAATAATATAATGTCCAAATCTACTCCATCCTTCAACCACAGGAACTTCTTTAAATCTAACAAATGATTTTTTTTTTTTTTTCCTTTCACCAAACTCGTTTTTTATGGGCCTTTTAACGGTTTGATTTTCCCTAATTTCTGTTCTTTTAGTTTTTGCCATAAGTATTTTTTATAAATAT
>ERZ724520.811-NODE-811-length-16467-cov-6.257495_pt1 | contig 16467 bp, 20 predicted proteins | sample MGYA00376053_ERZ724520 | MGnify/ENA primary metagenome ERZ724520 (study PRJEB28724, sample SAMN07190886) | activated sludge metagenome | isolation source: activated sludge of sewage treatment plant in Hong Hong | place: USA: Christiansburg, Virginia | collected... | reverse complement strand
AGGTTTCATGGGATAGATTGCGATTGTTACACGGTGTTTATCAGCAGCATATTGAGCAACTTAAAAATAAAGCACAAACTGCGAATCACAAAATACAAACAAGATCACTTTCAGCACATCTATCCAATAGTGCCAACAACAGGAGGAAATTACATCACGGTCGATTGTGTGGTAGACCGATTCAATTATGAAGAACCATACACAGAAAAACAAGACACAAAAATGGAATTAGAATATTTAAATGGCGTACCCAGCACAAACAGCGTAGATGTGCAAGACCTAATGGGTTGGGAAGAGTTAGAAGGTGGTGATCTCGGTAAAATTAAACTCTTCAAAAAAATGAGTCAGCCACCCGGAAGTGAAGGAGATACTTCAAAGAAAGGAAAATTAAAAAACCTTTTGCATAAAGGTCTGCACATCACTAACCGATTGAACCCTGCTACAACATTGATTCGTGAAGGAGTTTTAATCAGCATGAAACTCAATCTCTTCAAAGTTGCTCAACGCCTCAAGTATGCCTACTTGGGTGAAGATGAAGCGAGAAAGAAAGAGATGGACATGGACAAGTTTGCCAAACTAAAAAAGGTAAAGGAAAAATTAGAAAAGATTTTTTACGATGCCGGAGGTAAACCTGAGAATCTGAAGAAAGCAATCCTTACCGGAAAAGGAAATTCAAAAGGCAAGCATGATGTAAACGGACTTGGCTATTTCGCTGATGACATGAGTGGCATGGATGAGAATACACCATCAAGCACATTACTTGGATTAGACATCTACGAGAGTGAAGGCTTTGGAGAATTAGGTTCAGCAACCGCAGCAGCAGCTTCTATCACAGCAGCTACTGGAATCATCGGTGCGATTGCAGGATTACTAAAAGGCATCGGGAATATGTTTCCTAAGAAAAGTAAAGAAGGTGCAGACTTTGAAAACCCTGACCCAACACCGGGCGATGGAACATCAACCGCAGAAGTTTCACAGAATGCAGCCAATGTAAAAATCACAAACAGTGATGATGGTAGTTCAACTACATCAAGCACTTCAGATGATGCAGGAAACAAAAAAGCAATGATGAAAACAAGCGGTGGTTCTACCGATAGCAGCGACACTTCTGATCCCGACAAACCACAAGGCTTTTGGGACAAGAATAAAAAATGGTTGAAGCCGACTGCAATCGGATTAACAGGATTAGGATTGGTGTTCCTTGGAGTGAAGATGCTCCACAAACCAAAACCACCTGCACCACAAGCAGCTTTAACAGGAGTTAATCAACGAAAGAAAAAAAAGAAAGGAGGACGTAAGGGCAAGAAGAAAAAGCAAGCAGTAGCATACATGTAAAAAAGAAAAAACGAATTAAGAAAAAGAGAAATGGCAAAGAGTAAAAACAGTTATCAAAAAGCAGCGCAGAAGAAAGCATTAAGCGGAACAGGCGATGCAAGCACCGGAGAGAAAATGAAGGATGTAGCAACCGAGTTGGGAAAGGACATCGTGGTTGGAGTGATTGGTGGCGGAGTTGCCGGAGCAGCATTAGGACGATTGTCCTTCCTTGTTGGAGCAGCAGTTTCAGGAGTTGGTCACTTCGCTAAAAGCAGATTAGCATCTGCACTTGGATTGGGGATGATGGCTTCTGGTACTTATCAAACAGTATCCGGCATGAACGGAAAACCTGCCGAGGGATTAGAAGGAGTTAAGGAAAGATTACTCGCATTGAAAGATGATATGAAGAAGAGAGTATTCCTTGACAAAGTGTTGAAAGCAAAAGCTCCAAAAACCGAAGAGAACGGAACCAACGGACTAGGTCAAGTGCAATACTTCGTTTATCCGAATAGCGAAGAGTCAATTGGAGAATTGGATATGAGTGCCTTGGATAAATTCCATGAGCAAATTCAGAACCACGCCACCAACGGACTGAACGGAGAAATGGAAATGGTAGAGCCATCAGAAAAAATCTACTAAACAAAATCAAACATCCATCACACAAAAAATAAACAGAAGTTAAATTTTAAAAACAAAAAATCATGTTAGAATTATTAGACGGAACAGAAGAGTACAACAATGCCGGAGCATTACTAGGATTGGATGGTGCAGAAGGAGAAGAACTGTTGGGGGCATTACGCAGAATGAATCCGATTGCTCGTCAAAGAACCATTAACAAATTGGCGAGTCCAGGAGTATCAAGCAAAGGCTCTCGTGCAGAAATGGAAAAACATTTCCGTGAGTTACCTGCACACATCAAAAGTGCATTAGCAAAAGGAGAATTGCGTTTGGCTGATACCATCATCTACTCCATCAAACCTGTGAATTCAAAAACAATCAAGTTGTTTGAAACACAAGATGTAAAAGAAGTTGGTTTGAGAAACATCAGCAATGCGAAGTTGCCAAAGAACCAAGCTTTATTGGTAAGCGGTATCTTCTTATTGGCATCTGTTCCGGCAGACAACACACCGGACAAAGTAATGGGATCGAAGTTTACTCAATTGGAAGACTTCCCTGCCATCGCAAGCGGAGAGTTCAGTTTGAAAGCCAACAAAAAAGTAATCATTCCTGAAACAAGCATTGCAGCTTTCAAAACAAGCAACATGCACAGCCTACCATTAGGTTATTACAAATTAGCGAACCCACGCTTAATTCACGATGACATCTTGGTTGAGTTTACAGTTGACTTAGGCTCAATGGAAGGACTTGATCCTAAGACACAATTGTATGTTGGTTTACACGGAACAATCACAACTCCTTAATCATTAACCAATAGTCGGGAGAGCAATCTCCCGGCTTTTAAAAAACAATCCCATGTTAAAAGCAACAAAGAAAAGATTTGACATAAAGATTACTCAGGCAAACTCTACTGTGAGTGACACCTTTGAACTCGACAAGAACATTGTAAAAGTACATGGTGTGTTGGTTACATCGGATAAGGACGATTTACTGTATTACAGAGGCACACAAAAAATTGAAATCAACAAGGAGGAATTCTTTCCTGAAAATTACGAAAGTAAACTGTTGATGTCAGGAATCAATGTAGCACCTAAACAACGCTATTATGATTTGGGTGGTGCTGCCCCGGGCAATGGTAGAGTTCAAATCACTTACAAAGATTTGGACGATGGTAGAACACGATTTGAACCTTACAGAGTGAGTTTGTATTTAGACTGTGAAATGGAGGACGAGTTATGATGAAGGAAGGAGTAATAATTACCAAGATCAATATCAAGCGACAAGGAGAACGGAAGCATTTCCAAATCAAACTTCCGAACGATACAAAGTACATTATCGGAATTGAGTATGGCGGTCGATTGGTAGGTAAAACAGATACAAAAGCTGTGGAAGCTTTACCACAGGCTGCTGCAAAGAGTGAAGTTGTAACAACAGAAACAGCTTATGTAAAAGCAGAATATGTTGAAGTAAAGGAAAGCGCAAAAACATTCTTTAAAAGAAACCAATTAGTTGGAGAGTTGAAGTTACAAAGTAGTGAAGAGTCGAATTGGTTTTATGCAGCGGATGTTTTTTTGAACGACAGCAATATTGGTCTTGGTGATTTCTCTCAATCCGGATTCCCTGTAAATGATTATACACACGGCAATAAAAGAACGGAAGAGATTGTGAAGGTTGATGCCGAGTCAACGATTGTTCAGGGATGGTATTTAGATGCAATAGGCAAAACACAAAAGACAGATATCAATTACGAAGTAACCATCTATGTATGGATTAATGTGGAGGAATAAACGATGACAATAAATCTAGCTTTAGAATACATCCCACGTAGGATGCAGGAGTTAGGATACAAGGCAGATTACTTTATCCGATTCCGACACTTGGTCTTACAGCCAAACGAAGCGCATACCATTGATGCCTTTAACCAATTCTATTACCTCGTTGAAGAAGCCGAGAATGTGAGAGTGGAAAGTGAAACAGGAATATTCGATTTAAGTGAAAGCAGCACCAATGAAATGCAATACGAACACCAAAGTAAAATACAGATCACAAATTATTTATCCGGTATTAATCATTTGCGATTTATTCAAGTAATACCAAAACACAAAATAAAAAAGAAAAGATAATGCAACAAACAAATCCATATAACGATGTGAAGCTATCGCAATTTAAAATGTGGCTTCACGACATGGCGACCAAAGGAGAAGAGAAACACTTTGAAGTGTATGTGAACGATGTAAAAGTTGTACCACGCACTAATAAGATTGAGCAGATTGATGACCACAAGGCTTATCTCGAAGATACAACTGAAACGGTAAAAGTATTTGTGTACAACACTGAAAATTCAAACCGCTATATACAGTTCATCTTCTTCATCGAAAAGAAAAAGCCAATTGAACATGTAGAGAACAATCATGTGCCACAACAACCGCAAGGCTTGTCCGGGGTTGAATTGGAGAACCGAATCAGCGAACGATTGACTGCTGCATTGGCGCAAGAGAGAGAACGCTGGCAGAATGACTTGATGAAGCGTGAGTTTGAAACCTGCAAGAAGGATTTAGCAGATGCCGAAGAGTACATTGAAGATTTGGAAAAACAACTCAGCCATTACAAAAGCAAAAAGTTGCATTGGGGTGATGTAAACCTTGGCGATGTAGCCTCTGTGATTGTTGAGGGAATGGTGAAACGAAATCCGCATTGGGTTGCCAAATTACCCGGTGGCGATGCACTTGCCGGACTCATTGCAAACGAAGCAACAACCGAAAACGCAACAGCAGAAGTTGTAGAAAACGAAGTGGTGTTTAAAAAGAAAACACCTGTGGAAGATGGTCTGTCAGAAGAAGTAAAAGCACAGCTTGGTTTCTTAAAGCAATTGGAGACACACTTCAATCAGGAACAACTCGATAAGATTATGCTCATCCTGCAATCTTTTGTTGAGAAGCCAAACACCATCGAAACAGTATTTGAATTATTAGAAATTAAAAAATAGTATGAAAAAGTTTAGTTACGACATAACCATTGAAGCGGCTACTGAAGCAGAAGCCGACTCAAAAATGAAAGCATTAACCACGATTGCAAAAAAGTTAAACACCAAAGAAATCGTGAAGCTTGCCGACATCGTTCAAAATGATCCTGTAAAAACCGCATTAGCAAAAAAAGCATTAGGAGTTTAAAATGAAAAAAGATACCACCAATAATGATTTAACCCTGAAGGAGAAAATCCTCTACTCCCTGATTGGATTGGGGATTGTGGGCGGTGGTGTTTTCTTTGGTCGAAAGCTTGTATTAAAGAGTGTCGCCAATCGTGAAGAGAAAAAATCTTTTGAAGATGGTACTCCGGCTACCTATGCCAAACAAATAAAGATGGCATTTGAGAATGATGGATGGTGGGGAACGGATACCGAGAAATTAAGAAGCACGTTGCGAGACATTCCGAGTAAACAAGTTTTTGCCAAGGTTCAAGAGTCTTATAAAAAACTCTACAACTCAAATCTCATCACCGACATGAGCGATGAGTTACAAACGACCGAGTATAACGAGATGCTCCAAATCATCGGGCAGAAACCCGATAAAACAGGCGGTAAACCACAGATTACAGGTTACAGCTATGTTGGTTGGGCGAAACGATTAAAAGCAGCCTTTGACAAAAGCTATGGCTTTTTACCCGGTACAGATGAGGATGCAATCAAAGCGGTATTCACAGAAATGCCAACACAAAAAGCATTCATTGCAACAGGAGTCGCTTATAAAAAACTTTATGGAAGTGATTTAGCAAGCGACTTAAAAGGAGAATTGGAGATGTGGGAAATTAACGACTACATGAAAATAATACTATCAAAACCAAAGGGATAATGGAAAACAAAACACACAATAAAAGAAAAACAATCCTGATTGGACTGGGCGTATTAGGAACTGGAGTCGCAGGTTTCTTGGGATGGAACTATTGGAAAAACAAGAAGAAAGCAAATCAAGAAGAAGATACAAGTTCCTTCACAGAAACTGCAAACACAGCATCTGCTACTTCAAGAAACGATGACTTTCCATTAAAGAGAGGAAGTAAAGGAAACCGAGTAACACTACTGCAAAATGCATTAGTAAAAAAATACGGTGCAGGCATACTTCCGAAATATGGAGTGGATGGAATGTTCGGTAAAGAAGTGGAAGCAGCTTTAGTTAAAGCAAAAATGCCGACCACGATTAACGAAGCAAACTATACCAAAATTGTTGGTGGCGGATTGAGTGGCCTAATCAAATACGGAGAAGAAGTGATCTCTATTGAAGAGTGCGAGATCTTCAAAGTACAGGGCAAACTCAAAATGAAGATTCCAAAGCACATCATACTTGGAGTAAAGGAGTTCACGCATCTAGGTTGGATTTATTTCATTCCTAAAAACAGCACGGAACTATTCAGGGTAAGAAAAGAACAAGTAAAATCTGTAAAAGAATTTAAAAATGAAAAATCTTAGAAACATAAAATATATCGTGGTTCATTGCACAGCCACTCCTCCAACAACAACTGTGGAGTCAATCAAACGCTATTGGAAAGAGCAACGTGGATGGGGAGATACTCCCGGATACCATTATCTAATCCAACGACAAGGAACTTTAATTCAATTGTTGGATGAAAGTAAAAACAGTAACGGAGTTTATTTACACAATTCGAACTGTATCAATATTGCATACATCGGTGGTGTGGACAAAGACAACAAGCCTGTCGACAACAGAAGCGATGCTCAAAAACATTCGATGTTTGATTTGATAGTTTCTCTTACCGAGAAATATCCTCAAGCAGAAGTATTGGGACACCGTGACTTTCCGGATGTACACAAAGCTTGCCCTTGCTTTGATGTAAAGACATGGTTGAAGGAGTATGAACCCGATTTAGGTAACGCTGCATAATGATACTGGCGAAGATCAAAGGAATACTACGAAGTAAAGGATATGAACTCTATACAAAGCCATACGAGTTAAATATTGTCGGGATCAGGTCAGCAAGTACCATCCCCAACAGGTTTGATGATGAGATGCATGTCTTTTACAAAGTAGCTCCTTTAAAATGGCATTACCATGTTTACAAGGTCACTACCGATCCGGGTACATTTTGGTTGCGCAATCCGATGCAACCTCAAGGTACAGCCATCCTCGCTCAAGGTCAATACAAGGGTGCTTATAAAATCGGATTGCATCAGGGAAAATACAAAGCGTTAGTTGAGGCGAAGCCCCTAACCGTTATCAGAGATTACGACAGAGATGCAAAACTAGATTTTAGAAATGGCACAAAGAGTAAGGGAATGTTTGGGATTAACATCCACCGTGCAAGTTTGAATGGAATCACAAAGCAGGTAGATAAATACTCAGCCGGATGTCAGGTGTTCGCCAACATAAGTGAATTCAATGAGTTCATGGGCTTAGCGGAAAAGCACAAATCACTGCACGGTAACAGTTTTACCTATACGCTGATTGATTTCAGGGCGGTAAAAAGACAAACGCTAAAGCGATGGGCAATCGGGTCGGTGTCGGTAGCACTTGGTTTAACAGCCTTGTGGGGGATTTTAAAAAGGAAGAATAAAAAGAAAAAACAAAAATGAAAAATCAATTCTTAATAGCATTAGCAGCTTTACTGAAAGACAAGAATGGTTGTCACAGTCTGCGAGAGGTAGCAACTGCATTATTCATTGTGATAGTAATTATCAGTTGGATAGCGCAGCAATTCTTCGGAAGAGAAATACCGGAGTTTATGTTCTACTCCTTGGTTGGCTTGGTAGGCGCAGGATGCTTTGGGTACTCGATTGAAAAAAAGCAAGTGTAATAAATTAAAAACAAAGTAAATATGAAACAGTTATTTTCTGCCTTTATCATAGGCATCATCGTTTGCTTCATTGCAGTAAAAAGCTGCAATGACAAACCACAACAGGTAAATGTAAAAGAAGTCAAAAAGGAAATTAAAACTTCCGGCAACTTAGTGGAAACGCTTCATCAAAACTATCAGAAAGCGAAGCAAGAGTTCAAAAGGATTGCCGACTCTTTGAAAACTGAAAACCAAAAGCTGAGTGTGAAACTGCAAAGCACAAGAGCCTTACTTAAGAAACAGCAAACGCTTGTAGCAAGCAATATACCCTGTGACACATTACGAAGGGAAGTTTTAGTGCTGAATGGCTTAAGTAATATGCAAGATAGTTTATGCAATGTTTCCATTAGTTCTCTCAATCAAGCAGTCGCCATCAAGGATTCTCAATTGGTTATATGCAATCGGAATTACGAAAGCATGTACGATATACAGAAAGAGAATCAGCAACGACAAATGCAACTCGCCAATGATTTGAACACAGCTTTAAAGGCAAACAGAAAAAAGCGATTTGAAAATAAAGCGCTTACCTGTGGACTTATGATAATGACAGGAATAACAACATCACTATTTATTAAATCACAACAATGATAAAAGAAAAAACCATCGTTTCCACCGCAACATTAGCAACCTCTCTCTTGATGTATTTCTATGCGAGGAATGCTGAAAAAGATGCTGTACCCTATGTAATGATAGGTGGATTTATGGGGGCAGTTATCGGAGAGAGCATTGTTGAATATCTAAACAAAAATAAAAAACAATAATTATGGCGATTACAATTGAAAACAATGGTGCGAGCTTAAAAATCACCGAGGACGGTGCAACTCGCTTTGTATTAAAAAATCAAATCCGTGAAGTGGAAATCGTAAGAGATACCATCATCAAGTTGGATATCGGTCAGGGCGCATTGAACAACATTTTTGTTGACCAAGCTAATGTAACTGCTCCGGCTTCTACAGGTGCTGAAGATTTACGAGACCAATTAATGGGCTTCATTCAAACCAGTACTGGCATTACAGGTTTTGCAACTGAAGTAAATCAAAACAAAGAATTAGAAACGCTTAAGTCTTTGCAAGCAACTGTAAATGCATTGAACGAGAAAATGTTTATTGATCCCATCTTAATCGATGAGAGCAATCCAAATGTGATCTACAACGGATATGCATTGCCGGGAGCAAAAGCAGCAGACCCTGTGTGGGCAATTCAGAAAGTAACCAAAGTAAAAGGCGTGTTGACCTATCAATGGGCAGCAGGAAACAAAACCTTTGACAAAATTTGGAACAACAGAACTGCATTAATCTATAGCTAAAAATCAAAGAGCCTCTTTCGGGAGGCTCTTTATTCCTTTTTTAAATGAAGACACCAATAACATACTACGGAGGGAAACAAACCCTGTTAAAATATTTGCTTCCGCTTATCCCACAGCATAAGCTATACTGTGAGCCATTCTTTGGTGGTGGTGCGGTATTCTTTGCGAAACCGAAATCGGATGTGGAAGTCATTAATGACATCAATGGCGAGGTCATTAATTTTTTTAAAGTCATAAAAACGAAGTTCCCTGAACTTCAAAAAGAAATTCAAGCAACATTACACAGTCGTGAGCTATACAAAAAAGCCATGACGATTTACAACAATCCTGAACGCTATTCTGATGTAAAAAGAGCGTGGGCATTGTGGACAGCCACCAACCAAGGGTTCGCAGGAATGATTGGTTCATGGGGCTTTGGAAAAGACGATTCAAAAGAAGCATCACTCGCTAACAAGCGAGATGCTTTTACTCGACAATATGAAACCCGACTTGCAAGGGTGCAAGTGGAAAACAATAATGCAATTAAAGTAATAAAAAGATGCGATGACAAAGAAACATTTATCTATGCAGACCCTCCGTACATTGGTTCGGATCAAGGTCATTATAAAGGTTATTCAGAAGACAATTACAGAGAACTTCTCGATGCGCTTTCCAAGGTAAAAGGAAAGTTCCTCTTGAGTTCTTATCCTTCTAAAATCCTGCAATCTTACATCACGAAGTATAAGTGGAAATTTCAAAAGGTATCGAAGAGCGTGGCAGTAACAAAACACACCGATAAAGTAAAAACGGAAATGATTGTCATGAATTATGATCCTTCTAAAATGAAGCCTTTTATTCATACACTCAACACCAAGGATGCAAGAGATCTAAAAATTATCTACAAACAATTAAATCAATTAAAATTAAAAGCGGCATGAGAATAACAACTAAAAACTATTTTAAAGCTGTTAGTGAAGTTGGTTTTGAGAACCTGCCGGAAGCGCTTAAAAAATCTCATTCGCTAATAGAAGAACGAACTGACAATGGCAACGACTGGAGCATCTATGAACATGATACGGAAGTGAAACGAGTGTTTGATTTAGCCTTCGAAAAGTTGTTTGAGTTCATTGATAAGAAAGAAGGTTTATCCGGCATTAGTGATAATCCAATTATCGCTCGTGCTAAAGCAGATGCAGCCGGATACAAAGGTTTGCCTCTCGATAAACTGAAAATGATTTATCGCTTGGAGTGCGATGCAGAATTAGAAGATGGCTTAACAGAAGAAATTGAAATAAGAAAAGCGGCTTTAGAAAAAGCCATTGCAGTAAAAGAAGGTAAAGCAATACCAACAGAAACAATGAAACAAGAATCTACAATAGCAGAAAAGTTTGTAAAGAGATTTTTAATACTTGATGGCAAAACAATACAGAAGCAAGAGATTGAGGGATTTCTTAATGATGTACAAAGTGCTATTAAAAGTAAAAAGATTACTGCGGACTCAAAGCTATCTAAAGAAGTTCAGCTTGTTCAAACAAAGCTATTATCCCTTTTAAATACAATGGGTAAAAGCATCAAGGTTGTTTTATCTGCTGCAACAAAAAAGCAGTTTACTTCTGCTTTAAATAAAGAGAAGAAGCCGGTTGTAAAAAAGCCAAGTAAAAAAACATTAAGTGGTGTTGAAGAAAAACCGGAAGTGGTTGATCCAAAACAAAACTTGATGAACAGTATTGATTTTGCGAAGCTTCATTTTAATTCAATTGGATTCTCAGGAAAATGGTTTGACCTCATTGGCGACCCAAGTCCAGGATTTACTGCAATGGTTTTTGGAAGACCTAAAATGGGTAAGTCTTATCTATGCGTTGACTTTGCCGGATACTTGGCTCGCCATCATGGAACGGTGCTTTATGTTGCTAACGAAGAGAAGTTGGATGCAACACTCCAAATGAAACTCAACGATAAAAATGTAAAGCATGAGAATTTATTTGTTAGTGATTACTTGCCTGAAGATTTAAGCAAGTATCAGTTTGTTATTTTAGACAGCGTCAACAATCTTGGTTTAAGTCCACAAGACTTGCAACTATTGAAGCGCAAGAATCCGGGTAAATCATTTATCTTCATTTTTCAAACAACTAAAGATGGAAAATTCAAAGGCGCAAATTCATATCAGCACGATGTGGATGTTGTAATTGAAGTACCCGAAAGAGGAAAGGCTGTGCAGTTCGGTCGTTTCAATCAAGGTGGCGAGATGAGCATATTTGATGATGCACAACAAGAATTATCAGGTGTGAAAAAAAGTGAGATCGAGATTGATGCAGAATTACCTATTCCATTAGGCGAACTGTTTATCTACATCAAACGTAAGGGCGAAAAAGAAGAAGATGTCACAGACATTTTAGATAATGAACCTGAACGTGCTATTGCTGAAATAACCACGATTGTAAATTCTATCATCAAGAAAAAGAAAGTTAATGTAAAAGTTCTTGAAATAGAACATGCATATAACGACTCATACAATGTTACGCATGGAGTGGCATATTTCTCAATTAAGTTAAGTGGATCAAAAGCAGATTTAAAAAAGATTGCCGGGGAAGACAAGGAGATTGTTTATGATTGGGAGGATGCATTTAGTGGTGTCAAAAAGAGCAGAAAGAACTTGGAAGTTCCAAAGAAAGTATCGAACGTAGACACTATGAAAAAGAAGCAAAAACAAGAAGTGGACTGGACAGAGCCAAAGCATCTGAACCACTCCGATTGGCGTGATTTAAAATTGGTAAAGAAATACTATGATGCAGGTGATTTCAAACAAGCCATGAATTATGCCTCTAGATTAGAGACTATTGTTCGAGAAGAAATTCCATCAAAGATTTGGGTGGAGATCGGTGGTGAGTTAACGCAAACAGGAAAAGACCGAATGATGTCGAAGGATTATGAGAACCGGGCAGACGACATTAACCCAAGGTTTATTTTTAGCACAACATCGACTGCTTTACTTGTGGAGGCTCTGAGGGGAGACTTCGATTTAAAGCAGCTTGTAAGGCGAGAATTAGCAAACAGGGGGCTCAATGCCGAGGGCAATTGGGTTGGCTTTGATAAAGCAGCTCAAATCCATAAGATCAAAAAATAAGGGTCATTATTCGTTTGAATTTTAGCGGAGTAATTCTCCGCTTTTGGTTGTTCTTTGAAAAATTGCTTAAATTTATAATGAATATTATATGCTATGACTCTATTAATTAGTTGGATTGGAAAAGACTCAAGAAAAATTTCTAGTTTTTATATTGCAAGTGATAGCAGATTGACTTGGTCAAAAAAAGTTAAGTTTGATTATGGTAGAAAAGTTTTTGCATTATCAAATTCCCCTGATATTCTTGGTTATTGTGGTGATGTACTTTATCCTACATTGATATTGAATCAAGTTCTTGATATGGATAGAGATAAAATTCTTTTTCATCCGAATACTACAAGTGAAGAAAGGTCTGAGTTACTATATAAATTTATTAAAAAGAAATTTGATGAATATCCTTCTGATGAAGTTATGAAGGATACCTTGGAAATTATTCATGTTTCAAGAGATGGTGAAACCGGTTTTTTATGTAATATATTCAGTTGGTCGAAACAAAACGGATGGAATATAACCCCGAAAGAAATTCCCGAAAGTTCAGATAAAGTAATTATTTTGGGTACAGGTAAAGATGAATTTTTTGATAGATACCTAGAATATTATCGTGGATTAAATGGAAAGACTAGTAGAGCTCTATTCCAATGCTTAACACATTCTCTTCTTAAAATGAAAGATTTTCAATGTGGTGGTTCGCCACAACTTGTTGGACTCTATAATCGTTTTAATGGAAAAAATTTTGGGGTTATTTATGAAAAAAAAAGATACTATCTTGGTCGAGAAATTGAACCAACAGAAAATTTTAATAGTATTGAATGGAGAAACGAGCTATTTGAAAGATGCGATGGTTTAACAACTAAAATATTAGATGGCGCTCAAAGACAACCTGACGAATTGAGACCATAAAGAAGCGATCCCCTTAACCTCCACCAAGTTTAATATATTTATTTGGGGGTGACTAGTGTCTAGGGTCTCGGTGAAATTAGTAGCCGAGACCTGAATAGGGTAAAAAAATAAGGGGGATTCGCACCCCCGACCTTCTGCAAGTTTTACAGACGCTCTAATAGCTGAGCTATCAGGACACCTTAAAGGTAAAAAAATATTTGAAACGATTAATCTATCATTTTTAAAATGAATTTTTTTAGTTCAATACTAAAGGGTTTCATTTTCTCATATTTAATATTTCTTTCGATCAACAATCTGACAAGCTGTTGTTGTTGATTTACATTGGACTTCATGAAAATTGCACCTAATTTGCTAAGGGCATTAAATTCTTTTCTGAAATAACTTCTATAATTTATTTCTTGCTCATGAATTACCTGCTGATTTTTCTTTAACTGTTCGGATTTTTGTTCAAGCATATATTTAATCTCTTTGTAATCATTAACTGCAAGTTGGTCATCAAGCATCATTTGTTGTGCTCTAACTAATCTCGCTTTGAGTTTATTTATCTCACCCTCTAACTGCTCAGAATTAATACTCTTTTTTAATTCACGCTGTTTAAAGTTTTGAATTAGAATTTCGTGATAAACATCTTTTATGTTATCGCTAAATTTTAGCGTATTTAGATAATCAATAAAAGCCATATTTAGGTCGTTTGCTCTTACTCTTTCTTTGCAACCCCTTGAACAGTGATAATAGTAATGTTTAATTCCGCTATTACCTGTTGATCCACTTCCGGACAATTTTTTTCCGCATTGCGGACAATTTAGAAATCCACGGAGAGGGATTTCTGGTCGAAGGCAAATATTATAAGCATGTTTAAATCGCTTTGGTTTTAGTGCTTCTTGAACTTTTTGAAACAGCTCTTCTGAAATAATTGCCTCGTGATTTCCTTGAACCAATTGTTCTTCTTCATTTTTATATGCCGAAATTAAGATTTTTCCATAGTAGGCATGATTCTTGAAAATTTCATAGAAAGTACTTTTTTTAAAGTTAAACCCTTGTTCTCCACATTGTCTTCGAAGATCTTCTATACTATAACAACCAGTCGCTAACTTTTCAAATGCCCATTTTATGATTGGCGCATACTTGTTAGGAGCTATATATTTTCTGCCAAACTCATCGGTTTTATTGTCATAACCTCGTGGAGCAGTAGACATCCATCTTCCTTCCTTTTTAGCCCTTCGCATTCCCATAATAACATTTAACGCTCGCCTATCATTTTCAACTTCCGGAGCAGCTAGATAAAAAGCAAGCATAATTTTATTTTCAGGCACACCCATATCCAATGGCTGTTCTATTGCTTGTGGCTCTATACCGAAGCCATGTAAAGTTTTTATCATAGCATAGGCATCTGGAGCGTTACGAGAAAATCTATCCCATTTTGAGAAAATTATTAAATCTGCTTTCAACTTTTTATCCTTTAGCTTTTTCAAAAGCCGATTAAATTCCGGTCGGTTAAAGGTTTTTGCAGAATAATCTTCTCGAAATATATCAACTACCTGAATAGATTGAATTTCGCAGTACTTTATCAAGTATTCTTCTTGATGTTTTAAAGAATAGCCTTTATCAGCTTGCTCATCGGTTGAAACCCTGATATAAATAATTGCTTTTTTCATTGCTCAACGGTTTTAGGGGTTTCTTTTAGTTTACTAAACTCTAATTCCCTTTGCTGGCGTTTAGAATATATTTCATAATCTAAATCAGCTATCAAATAAAGGAACTCAACAATGCTCAGTACTTCGTTATCGGTATATTCTAGACCTCCCTTCTCAAGGATGGTCTTGTACTTTTTTAGTGGTAGTTTTTCCATGTTTTTTAAATAAGGCTGAAACATAACAGGTAAATACCGGTTTGTCAATAAAAAAGCTCGAAAAGAAGCCTACGCCCATTTATAGAAACTTAAGGGCACAGAATTAAAAAAAGGGGCTAATTATGCCCCTTTTTATTTGCTAAAATCTCGAAGATTTCTACCTTTATACCCGAAGCCCATAGAGGGGGTTCTTTGAAGAATTTTATCAATCGGAAAAAGGCTCTAAAAGTCCGGTAAATTCGAGAATTTTATGAAAATCCTCGACGTCATAATACGACCTTTCCCCCATTGGTACCACCACCAAAAGCCCTTGATTTTCAAGGGCTTTTTTTATGCATTTAGTTTTCTCTATATTAGTACTACAAAATCTGCCATGTTTATGAAGCCATTATTTTTTATTTTATTATTGTTACTGTCGCAACAATCACTCTTTTCGCAAGATCGTGAAACTGACTCTCTAAAACGCGTTATAAATACCACAACATCTGATACAGTAAAAGTAAATACGCATATAATTATCTGTCGTTCATTATGGGGCGCAGGTAAGCTCGATTCGGCAATGGTACATGCGCTAGCTGCAAAAAAAATGTCTGAAAAAGTTAACTTTAAAAAAGGGCAAGGAGATGCTTACAATAACATTGGTATTGTAAACATGTATAAAGGAGATTATTATAAAGCAGAAGAGTTTTTTTTAAAGGCATCCGAAATATTTAAAGTTTTGGGAAATAAAAAGAAGATTGCAAACATGTATAATAATCTTGGCGAAATAGGAAGGTTAAGTGGAAATTATACTAAAGCCATAAAAATGCACTACACTGCTTTAAAAATTAGAGATGAAATTAAAGATTCTTCAGGTGTTGCTATGTCAAATAATAATATAGCAGCAATTGCTCAAAAACAAGGAGATTATAAGGTTGCTTTTGATAATTATTATTTGGCACTTAATTATTATAAATCTAAAAACTCTAAATTAGAAGTAGCTAGAACTTACGGAAATATTGGTGAAGTTTTTCGTTTAAAAAAACAGTATGATAAAGCACTCGAGTTCCAGTTGATGGCTTTAGCGATGCGTAAAGAGGGTAATGATGTTGTAGGTTTAGCAATGTCATACAATAATTTGGGAGGTGTATATAACAATATAGGTGAAAGTGCGGTTACAAATAATGATAAAGCAAAGGCAGATAAATACTATGCACTGGCACTTGATAATTATTTATTAGCTCAAAAATATATTTTAGATATTGGCGATGTATACATGATTGCTAGTAATGCTTCAAATCTTGGACTTATATATAAGTACCAAAAAAAATATAAGCAAGCCGAAGAGGTGCTGTTGTATTCTTTAGATTTATCAAAGAAAGCGGGTAGTAAAAATGCAATGCTTCCAACTATTGAAGCCTTATCAATACTTTATTTTGAAATTGGTAAATACAAAGAAGCCTATAACTACAAAACACTTGGGGTTAACTATTTAGATACTATTATGAATGAAGAAAACACAAAAAAAACATTGGAAGCTCAGATGCAATATGAGT
>ERZ724520.810-NODE-810-length-16496-cov-5.959917_pt1 | contig 16496 bp, 15 predicted proteins | sample MGYA00376053_ERZ724520 | MGnify/ENA primary metagenome ERZ724520 (study PRJEB28724, sample SAMN07190886) | activated sludge metagenome | isolation source: activated sludge of sewage treatment plant in Hong Hong | place: USA: Christiansburg, Virginia | collected... | reverse complement strand
GTTCTAATACTATATTATAAATTAATTTTTTAAATTTTATTATTACTATTATTTAGCATTGTGAATTCGTGTAAAAGTAAATAATGATTATTGATACAAATCAAACTATTTTTATAAATCATTACTTTATACACATCTTCCTAACATTATTATTATAACTACAAATTTTTTATCTATTATTGATTTTCAGTCTATTAGTTTCCTTTTTGTTGATAGTATTATCTTCATTCATCCACACTTGTCAGTTATTTTATCCATATAGAATTGTGTATATTTTTTTTAGAATATTTCGTGTATTAAAGTACTTTTTATGTGTTTAAATTTATTAAAAATTGCCTTGTCCGTGGAGATTATTTTACATGGTTTTTGAAATGTGTGGATAGATAAATATATACACACTCGTCCACATAAAAATCATTTTTTAAACAATACACTATGTTAAAAAGTAACTCAATAAAATATAGTGTTTTGAAGCAATACTAACAGCTATGTGTATAAGTCTATTTTCAACGATATAAGTTGTGAAACTCAATATATTGTTTCACGTTTTCTGTTACAAAATACTGAATTGATTGATTATGAGCGATTCTATTTCTAATTTCAGTAGATGATATATCAAACATGGGTAAGTTATAATACTTTAGTTGGTTGATGCTGTATTTATGATTTTTATCTTCAATCGTTCTATTATATACTATTATTTGAAAATTATTAAAAATCCAGTCTATTTCTTTCCATTGATGTAATTGTGCCACATTGTCTTCTCCAATAATTACTTGAAATTCTATACCTGTATATATTTTACTGAGTTCTTTTAAAGTTTGGTGTGTATAAGAAGGTTTTGGTAATTGAAATTCAATATCTGAAACTTTAAAATAGTTCACATTTTCTGTGGCTAATTTTACCATTTGTAAACGATGAGCAGCATTTATTAAATAGGTATTTATTTTAAATGGATTTTGCGGCGAAACTACCAACCAAACTTCATCTAATTTTGCAGCTTCTTTAATATGTGTGGCTACTAATAAATGTCCGATATGAACAGGATTAAAGGAGCCGAAATATAAACCAATCTTTTTCATATATTTTTATAATTGTTGATATACTGCTTCTATTTTATCAATCATCATTTTTACATCATAGTGTTGTACAAAGTTACGTGCATTTTCAATGATTGTTTTTCTTAAATTTTCATTAGTTAATAGTATATCCAATTTTTCAATCATTTCTGTTTGATTATTCACTATATACCCATTTTTTCCTGATAAAATGATTTCTGTAGAAGCTTTAAAATTAGTTGTAATAACAGGCACTTCTGAAGCCATGGCTTCTAATAATACCATACCAAATCCTTCATTAGCAGAAGTAAAAAGAAATACATCAACATCTGGTAATAGTTTTTCTACATCATTTCTAAAACCTACAAAATGAATAGTTGGTTTATTATATTTCACTTTTAATGTTTCTAATAAACTTCCATCGCCTATTACTACAAATTGATAATCAGATTTATTTTCAAAATAATTAGCAATTTGTAAAAATGCTTCTATATTTTTCTCTTGTTCAATCGCTGCTACAATTCCAATTATTTTATGTGAAGCAGGAATATTTAATTCTGTTCGTAAAATTGGATTCTTTATAGAGGAGTATTTTAAAATATCAATACAAGGATTGATAACTTCTATTTTTGATACATCTATAAAAGAAGCTATGTTTTCTTTTACAGTTTCACTGACGGCTATAATTTTTTGCAGGTGTTTATTGTTATATTTCCATTTAGAATGAATTGGAAAATTCACATGTCGATGAAATATTACAGGTAATTCTAAACCTAATAATGTAGCTAATAAAAATGTATTCAATCCATGACTGTCGTGAATATGAAGTATGTCTATTTTATGTAGTTTACAAATTTTTTTTAATTGAAATGCAGCAATTATATCTGCACCAAATCTTTTTTTATACGTGAAAATAGAGTTGGGTTGTTTATTGTATTTTTTAAGTATTGCAGCATTTTCTGGACAAAATAAAAATGTAGTTATCGTTTTATAATCAGCATTTAATAAATAATGCACTTGCTGTTCTCCGCCTCGCCATTGTGTAGATGAAATAATATGTAAAATATTTTTATGCATCTTCTTTTGTACTAATTACACCTAAAATTACAATTATTAAATAGATAGAAGTTCCAATTTGATTTTGTAAAAATGCCTCCCATAACATGACTAATAACAACATACAATACAGCATCGAAAATTGCCATTTTTGCCACTTTACAAATTGTATTAATGGTAATAATAAAGCTATTATAAAAAGTATTCCCATTATTAGTCCACTACCAGCAATTGTATATAAATATTGATTATGAATAGGTGAATAAACATCTTGTTGAAATAGTGGATAACGTTGTTTATAGATAGTATCCATTTCATCTTGTAAATCTCCAAAACCAACTCCTAAAATTGGATGTTGTTTTATCAATTCTATTCCAATCTCATCCGATAAAAATCGCCTCGAATCAGAAACTTGATTTAAAGTATCTTGTCCATTTTTAAATAAAGATAAACCATATTTAGTATAGTTTATTTTATGTTGAATGGTAGTAATATTTTTATAAGCTAATATACTAATTATCATTATTATACTTGTGAAACCTATAGTAAATACTATATTTTTTAATTTTAGTAACAAAATAATTATAAAAAGAATAAGTCCTGTATAGGTTAAAATTAAACCAGTTCTAACAGATAAAACATGAATAAAATAAAACAGCCAAATAGCAAAAAATGTATTTACTATTTTCTCTTTTACAGATATTTTTTTCAACATATTAAACAAAGAAAATAGCAATCCAATACTTAATAAAACTGCAAAAGGAATATGGTGAATTAACGTTGGTAATACTTGTCCGTGTGTGTATAAGTTAGTGTATAAGTCTATATTTTGTAAATACTGATGATAACTCCAAATGGAAGATAGTAAACAACAAATAATGAACAAATAAGTCAGTAAGTCAGTCCATTTTTTTTCTATATATCCAATGCTTAAAATAGTCATTGGAAGAAATAGAAATGGAATTTTATTTTTGAAAATATTCCAAAAACTTACTTGATTTTGAGAATATAAAATGGGTATAAAATAAACTAAAACAATGATAAAAAAGGATATTCCAATTAATGAAGTTTGATATTTTTTCCAATTTTTTGTATGATTTATAATAGACGGTATAAACAGTAAACAGGATGAAATGGTAGCTACACTTTGTAGAAAGCGTGAAAAAAATAGACCTATTATCCATATTATAAGTATGAATATCAGCGCATATTTTATTTGTGATTTTGGTAGAATAGTAATAGATTTTATAAAACTAAACATACAAATTTACTGTTATTCTCTCTAAAATATTTCTACCTTTATGACATCAGTGTCTATAGATTCTAATTTAGCTAAAGAAAAACTCTTTGAGGAACAACTTCTGCCGCATGCAGATGCCTTATTTAATTTTGCTTATCACCTTACTTATAACGAAGAAGATGCCAACGATTTGGTGCAAGAAACCTTTTTAAAGGCATTTCGTTTTATTAATTCTTTTGATTCGGGAACTAATGCGAAGGCTTGGTTGTTTAAAATACTGAAGAACGGATTTATTAACGAATACCGTAGAAAGAAGAAAGAGCCAAATAAAGTTGATTACGAAGATATTATTGCTTATCAAGATGCAGATGAGGAAAAAGGAGGTGTAGCATTTGATTTGCGCGAAGATATTTTTGATGGAATGATGGGAGATGAAATTACGGTTGCTTTGGATAAGCTTCCGGTAGATTTTAAAACTATTATTCTATTGTGTGATATAGAAGAATTTTCTTACGAAGAAATTGCTAAAATATTAGATATACCGATTGGAACAGTACGCTCGAGGCTGCATAGAGCACGAAACGCCTTGAAAGAAAGTTTGAAAGAATACGCAGAAAAAATGGGATTCAAAAAATAAACGATATGAATCATATAAGACAAGCACACAATTGCAATGAAATTTCAAAAGAAATTTCCTCCCTTTTAGATGGAGAATTGGATAGACATACTGCCAATAAATTAACAGCAGAAATAGAAAACTGTGAAACCTGCCAGCAATTCTATAATAACCAATCTGCTTACAAAAAAAATGTGTTTCATAAAGTAGTTAGAAAATCTTGCGGCTCCGATTTAAAAGAAACCCTTCGTTCTACTATTAGAGGATTATAAATCATCGTCTTCTATATTTTTTATAATTTCTACCCATTCTGCCTATCCCAACTCTTACGGAAAATGCAATTTCATAATAGGAAAAATTTACGTCTGTCTTTACGCCTTTTTTCATTGGCATATCTACATTGAATGTCGGTTTATAATCTAATGCTAAAATAAAAGGAACTTTAGTTCTTTGTGTAGTATAATCAAAACCTAAAATAGGCGAAGCACCTAATACAAAATAAACAGTCGGACTATTACTACTTCTTTTACCGGCGCCAATAGCAGGACCACCACCAACATAAGCTGTAAAATTACTACTTCTCAACTGCCAGTGTTTTTCGTATAAAGCTTGAAAATTAAGTCCTGGTCTATTCAATATCAACCCATGATAACCATAGCGAAGTAAAAATTCTATGTTTTGATTATTTTGTAAATGATAAGTGCCGGTTAAACCAATTCCATATCCAAACCGTACTCCAACAGAGCCTTTAAACTCTTGTTGCGAAAAAGTAGAAAAGGGTTTTAAGTACATTGCAATAAAAAATACAATAACTACCAGGAGTTTGTTTTTTAGCATAATCGAAGATAATGATTATTCTATAATGTCCCTAAAAATATTAATTGTAAATAGTACTTATGGTAGGAATACTTATTCCGCCACTTCTGCAGTCAGCCAGAAGTTATTATTGCCTTCGCCGATAATAATCGAAATTACTTGCAATTGAATTAATTCCAACATTCCTAAAAATTTAAAAACAGCGTGAATTTTATTTTCACAAGTAGAAAAAATATCGCTAAAAGAAACTTTCTTTTTGCCTTTTACAAAATCAGTTAATTTCTCTCTTTCTTCTTCGATAGAATATTTGTACGGATCTATTTTGTGAACGACTTTTTCGTTTTTTGTTTTATAACGGTCTAACGAACGTTGGTAAGCTTTCAATAATTTGAAAAGTGTAATCGTTTCCAATTCAGCTTCGTCTGCCAATAATTTGATTAATCCTTCTACTTCCTTTTTCTGATTGCCACGAGCATATCGCAAAGAACGGTTTCCTTCTAATTCTTTTAAAATCTCCACCACATCTTTAAAACGTTTGTAATCTACCAACGCTTGTACTAATTCTTCTCTCGGGTCAATTTCATTTCCTTGCTCATCTAATTCTTTGCGTGGCAATAACATTTTTGCTTTAATACGCATCAAAGTTGCAGCCACTAAAATGAACTCACTGGCAACTTCAATATTTAAACGCTCCAAATGTTGAACATAATCTAAAAAATCATTTGTAATTTTATGGATAGGAATATCGTTAATACTTAACTCATCTCTTTCGATGAAAAATAACAAAAGATCAAATGGACCTTCGAACTGCGGTAAGTGTATGAGAAATGGTGCTGACATCTATGTAAAAATACAAATCATTAAAGTCTTTTAAGTTGATAGTTATCTACACTCCACAAGTTACCAACAGAATAAAATTTGTCTTAGATTTTATTTTTAATCAATATTTTGGTATTGAAATAAATCTTATAGAAAATCCCGTAGTTGCCACCTCTTCTAATTTTCTTCACATCAATTATTCCAATATTTCACAGGAAGGTTTTTATCAAATTTTCCAACATAGGTTACTTTTAGAAGAAAATATTCAACCACAAAAAATAACTATTTCACACGTTTCGGATTTACCTGTTTTTTTTCAAACTACAGAAAATTGCGAGGTGCCGTTTGATATTTTTTCTTGTATTTTTTATTTAATAAGTAGATACGAAGAATATTTGCCCCATCAAAAAGATGCACATGGAAGATACCTTTCTTCTAATTCTATTCTTGCACATCCCGATTTTAATTTTGCTCCAATAGTAGAATATTGGTTGAACTATTTGAAAGAACAGTTATTGCTTCGCCAGCCTAATTTGATTTTTAAAAATCAACATTTTCAATATATTCCAACCTTTGATATTGACAATGCTTTTCAATATTTAGAAAGAAATTGGATAAAGCGACCGCCCAATGTTTTCAAACCGGAAGTACTAAAATCCTTGATGCATATTCAAAAAGATGCTTATGATATTTTTGAAAAATTATTGAATGAAATAAATCAACACAAGTTTCCTTCCATTTTCTTTTTTTTATTAAATGATTCAATAAAGCAAAACAGTAATGTAAATCCTACAAGTGATGAATTGAAAAATTTAATTCAGAAAATTGCAGCATTGCATGAAACAGGAATCCATCCATCTTATTACTCGTTGGAAGAAAATACAATTCAGTCAGAAATAAAACTTTTGAAAAGTATAACAAAAACAGCGGTTTCAAAATCGAGACAACATTTTATAAAAATAAGTTTTCCCACTTATTTTAATGCTTTATTATCTGCAGGAATACAAATAGATTTTTCACTTTGTTACCCCGAGCGGAGCGGCTTTAGAGCTGGTTGCAGTCAGCCCTTTTATTTTTTTGATGTAGAAAAAAATGAAACAACCACTTTATTATTACAGCCATCTTGTTTTATGGATGCCACTTTTGAATATTATCAAACACCGGAATCCCAAAATCTTCATCAAAACTTCTTTATTATTTATAATCAACTTACAGAAATTAGCGGTAATTTAGTTCCAATTTTCCACAACGATTTACTCGCAAAGGAAAAGTATTGGAGTTTTTATACATTCATTAATAAAACGATACAGCAAGCAAATGAATTTAAACGTAAATAAAAAATCAATATTATTTTTAATTATTTTATTTTTTAGTTTTTATTCTAAAGGTCAAGATTATAAATTCTCTCAGTTTTATAATTCCCCTTTAAATTTAAATCCTGCCTTTACAGGAAAAATTAATTCATTGTATCGTTTAGTAGCCAATTACAGAGTTCAATATTTACCATTACAATCGCCTTCACCTTATAATACTTTAAGTGCTTCAGCTGATTTTGGACTTTTAAGAAACAAATTGAATGATGATATTTTTGGTGTTGGAATTGTTTTTACCAATGATAGACAAACGGCCATCCGAACCAATACGGCTTTAATATCATTGGCATATCATAAGAGTTTGGGAAAAAACAAGAATCATTATTTAAGTGCCGGCGTTCAATTAGGACTTTTACAACGTTCCGTCGATTTAGGAAATCTTGCTTTTGCCTCTCAATTCACCGGCACTGGATTTGATTTATCTTTAGCTAATCAAGAGAATTTTGACAATCATAAATATTTCAAACCCAATCTAAATCTCGGGTTATTTTGGTCATCTAATTTTACAAAATCCATTGGAGCTTATGCAGGATTTTCGGTATTTAATATAATCAAGACAAAAGACACCTTTTTTAAGTCAGACAATGAGCGTGCTGTTCGCTATAATGCTCATGCAGGATTGTATATTGATGTGAATAATGTGGTTTTGATTTCGCCAAACGGAATGTATATGTATCAGGCAAAAGCCCAACAATGGATTGCGGGTTCTTCTTTTTCTTTTAATCTTTCGGGAAAAATGCAACCATATCGTACTGCCGTTTCTGCAGGAATTTGGTATGATGGAAATCAGGCAGTCATTGCTTCTGCAGGAGTTTCCTTTGCGGGTTTGCAAATCGGATTAAGTTATGATGCAACTTTTAGAAAAACACTCACCAAAGCGGTAAAGTCGTTTGGGGCAATTGAGGCTTCTATTATCTACACGGGTCGTCCAGTTGACAAGAAGAAGTCTTATTCACCGTTATTGTGTCCAAAAGTATTTTAAATTCCAATTTCTTTTTCTTTACAGTTTTATGGTTTCACGTGAAACCATAAACATCCATAAAATACACATTGTGTATTAAATTGTGGAGATTGGTGGTTACAACAATTCAATCAAATTCTCTCAAACATTATTCTCTCAAGTATTTATTTAAAGAATGAGTCAATCTCATTTAAAAAGTTATGTTATTTTGAATGAAGCACGGTGTTTATATTTTTATATTGTTGGATTTTAGTGATTTATTTTTGTATTGAAATTCTTGATTTTTTTACCACACAATTCCTATTAATTCAATTTTTTTCTAGGAACGAACATGATTGTTGCGTGTATAAGTTGGAGGAATTACTTTTATTTTTTAAGTTTTATATTACAGAATTGGTTCCACGTGAAACTTTCCACTTTGTATAATTCACAAAGTGAATAAAGTTGTGAGTTATTCTGTTAAATAGAGTTCCACGTGAAACTTATGCACCTTAATTCACACTCTATTTATAAACATGTGTGTTATTTTGTGAAATTCATCAACAGTTTAATTTTTTATGCGTACTTATAACTTATAACTTACAACTTTCTACTAACTTTGCAGTATGTTTCAATCGTATGATGTAATTGTTGTTGGTGCCGGCCATGCAGGATGTGAAGCCGCTGTTGCCGCTGCTAAAATGGGTAGTAAGGTAATGTTGGTAACTATGAATATGCAGACTATTGCTCAAATGTCTTGTAATCCCGCTATGGGCGGTGTAGCAAAAGGACAGATTTTGCGAGAGATAGATGCCATGGGCGGATATTCTGGTATTGTATCTGATAAAACTATGATACAATTTAGAATGTTGAATCTTTCCAAGGGACCAGCCATGTGGAGCCCGAGAGTGCAAAGCGATCGGATGCAGTTTCATATTACGTGGAGAGAAATGTTGGAAAATACACCCAATATCGACTTTTGGCAGGATATGGTAAGAGGGTTAATAGTAGAAAATGGAAAAGTTTGTGGAGTAAAAACCGGAATGGGAATGGAAATTCGATCCAAATCGGTTGTTTTAACCAATGGTACTTTTTTAAATGGAGTTATTCATATTGGAGAAAAACAATTTGGTGGAGGTAGGGCAGGAGAAAGTGCCGCTACAGGAATTACGGAACAGCTAATTTCTTTAGGATTTGAAAGCGGTAGAATGAAAACAGGCACACCGCCTCGTATCGATGGTAGAAGTTTAGATTACTCTAAAATGGAAGCTCAAGAGGGAGATGAAAATATTGTTGGGTTTTCATATAAAAACATAGAAAAACCAACAGTACAACGCTGCTGCTGGATAACCTATACCAATGATAAAGTACACGATTTACTAAAAACTGGCTTTGAGAAGTCTCCAATGTTTCAGGGAAGAATCAAAGGTTTGGGACCGAGATATTGCCCGTCTATTGAAGATAAAATCAACCGATTTGCAGATAAAGACCGCCATCAAATTTTTGTAGAACCCGAAGGATGGAATACGGTAGAAATTTATGTAAATGGCTTTTCTACTTCCTTACCCGAAGATGTTCAGTACAAAGCATTAACCCAAATTCCTGGATTTGAACAAGTGAAAATGTTCCGACCGGGATATGCTATCGAATATGATTACTTTCCACCCACTCAATTAAATCTTTCTTTAGAAACAAAATTGATAAAAAACCTCTTTTTTGCCGGACAAATCAATGGAACAACGGGCTATGAAGAAGCGGCGGCACAAGGAATGATGGCTGGAATTAACGCCCATCGGGCTGTTCAGGATGCAGCACCTGTTGTTTTGAAAAGAAATGAAGCTTATATAGGTGTGTTGATAGATGATTTAGTGAACAAAGGAACGGAAGAGCCGTATCGTATGTTTACATCTCGCGCAGAATTTCGTATTCTTTTACGCCAAGATAATGCCGATTTGCGCTTAACGGAACTATCCCACAAAATAGGATTTGCAGAACAAGAAAGAATGGATAGGGTACATGAAAAAAGAAAAGCAACCGATGAAATAGTGCAATTTATTAAAGAATATAGCATAGAACCATCGGATATTGATGCTTTTTTAGAGTCCAGTGGAACTACTCCGCTGATTCATAAAATGAAATTAGAGAAAATTATCAGCCGTCCACAAATAAATATTTTGGATTTAATAGAAAATGTTCCTGTAATAAAAGACCGTATTGGTCATTATGAAAAAGAGTTTTTGGAGCAGGCAGAAATTTCTATAAAATATGAAGGCTATATAGAAAAAGAATATATTCAAGTGCAAAAAATGGAAAAGATTGAAAGTGTCAAATTAAAACCTGATTTTGATTATTTGAACATTCCTTCTTTAAGTATAGAAGCTCGCCAAAAATTGACTAAAATAAAACCACAAACATTAGGGCAGGCAAGTAGAATTTCGGGAGTGTCTCCAGCAGATATTTCTGTTTTAATGGTATATTTAGGAAGATAATTATGCAAAAAGAAAGAATAAACAAGCGTTCCATTTCTCAAAAATTTTCTATTTTGTGGATGATGGTGCTTGTTGGTTTTATTGCTTCCTGCGCTCAAATTGTTGCCCCCACGGGCGGAAAAAAAGATACCACACCACCAATAGTTAAGTCTTCTTATCCAACGAATGCTCAATTAAATTTTCACCAAAAACAGATTACTATTCACTTTAATGAATGGATGCAGCCGTTGACCAATCCTAAAGCGCAAGTAATCATCTCTCCAAATGTAGAACCCTTTCCAAAAATTGAAATAATCAAAAATGAACTTAGTATCAAATTCAAAGATACTTTACAGCCAAACACCACCTACAGTATTTACTTTGGAGATAATTTAAAAGATAATAATGAGGGAAATACCTTGTCTAATTACAAATTCTTATTTTCTACTGGCTCTTTTATAGATTCTTTAAATGTGAAAGGCTCTGTACAAACAGCGTTAGATAAAATTCCAGACAATACTTTTGTGCTGTTATACAAAGAAAAAGAAGACAGTGTGTTTACTAAAAAACGCCCTTTTTATATTTCAAAAGTGCAAACAGATGGGAGTTTTTCCTTAGAAAACATAAAAGATGGAGCGTATAGAATTTATGCATTAAGCGATAAAAATGGAAATTATTACTATGATTTACCTACAGAATCTATCGCATTTTCGGATAGCTTAACTCATGTATCCTCTAATATCGACTCCTTAAATCTAGAACTTTTCTTGCCAGAAGACACCACTTTGCGTATTTTTGAAAAGGATAAAACCATAAAAGGTGGAATTTTACACCTTACTTTTAATAAAGAACTTTCTTTTTCTAAAGATGAATTGACAGCAACAATTATAGGAAATGACGCTATTATTCCCATCATTTTTCAAGATAAAGAACCCAAAAAAGCGACTATTTATTTTACCAAATTACAAAATGATTCTTCTAATCTTACAGTAGTTTTAAAAGATAATGGCAAACTGATTGATACACTTAAATTAAAAACGGAAAGCAAAAATTTTAAAAACCCTATATTATTTTTTCAAGATACAGCTGCTTATAAATCATTAAAACTTATAGAATCAACACCACTTAAATTAATTTCCTCTTTTTATTGTTTGGAAAAACCAGATTCTTCCAAAATAAAAATTACAGATACTTCTAATATCAATCTTCCATTTTTAATTTCAGTAGATGCGGATTTGCAGACATTTAAAATAGCAGCACTATGGAAGCCAGATATGAAATACAAATTGACTATTTTAGACTCAGCTTTAGTGGATTTGGCGGGTAATTACAATAAAAATCAAGAAATTTCTTTTTGGACGACCTCTGTAAAAAAAGCAGGTAATTTATTGATAACCTATGAGTTACCTAAAAAAAACATATCCTATATTGCTATTTTGAAAGATAATTCGGGCAAAGTATTAGATAAGCAGATTTTACGCGATTCTCAGGCGGTTAAAATGGACTACGGTTTGCGTGCAGCAGGTACTTATTCTGTAGAAGTGATAGAAGATGTAAATGATAATGGAATTTGGAATTCGGGAAGTTTTATAGAAAAAAGATTACCAGAAAAAATATATAAAGAATTAAAACCTATTGTGGTAAAAGAAAACTGGGACGCAGAAGAAATTATAAAAGTTGATTTTTCTAAAAAAGCGATGGCACCGCCATCCAATCCCGCGAATTCACTTCCGAAGCAACAGGAGGGAAAAGCAAACAGCCTGCAAAATAATTTCAATCAAGAAAGGAGAGGTTTATTTGGTCAATAATATATTTATTTTTTAAACATAAATATAACCGCCAAAATCATAAAACCAAAACTAACCGCATAATTCCATTTGAATTTTTCATCTAAAAAATAATAGGCAAAAATTACAAATACCGATAAGGCGATTACTTCTTGTATAATTTTTAATTGATAAGCACTAAATGTTTTATACCCAATTCTATTGGCCGGCACCATGAAGCAATATTCAAAAAAGGCAACAGACCAACTCAACAGAATGGCTTGCCATATTTTTAAAGATGGATTTTTTAGATGACCATACCAGGCATACGTCATAAATGTATTGGATATAATCAACAAAAGAATAGTTTGCATGAAGTTTATTTAGATACAAAAATACATTTATACACAGTAGTATTTTATGTTTTTTAGTAGAATAAAAGCCTTATCTTGCAACGTAAGAATTTTAATATATAATCATGGAATTTATTCATTTTCTCTTAGAACTTCTAACACATACAAAAGAAGTTTTATTGCAGTTATTTCAAGCGCATGGAAATTATATTTATGCCATTTTGTTTTTAATTATTTTTGTAGAAACCGGATTGGTCATTATGCCGTTTTTACCCGGAGATTCTTTGTTATTTACTGCGGGTTTATTGTGTGCACAGCCTTCTGGTATTAGTGTATTTATATTAATCCCACTATTAATCGTTGCGGCAATAATAGGAGATAATGTCAATTACTTTGTAGGAAAATATTTTAGTGAGAAAGTATTGAGTTGGAAAATTAAAGGCAAACCTTTAGTAAATCCAAAATGGATAGAGGAGGTACATCATTATTTTGAAAAACACGGTACTAAAACCATTATTATTGCTCGCTTTATGCCGATAGTACGCACCGTTACACCATTTGTTTCGGGAGTAGCAAAAATGAATTACAAAGTATTTTTACCGTACGATATTTTTGGAGGAATTTTATGGGTTACCTCTGTAACTTTAGCTGGATATTTCTTGGGCAATATTCCATACGTAGAGCAAAACTTAGAGAAATTTATTTTAGGAATTGTCTTCCTTTCTGTTTTGCCAATTTTTATTAAAGCTATTCAAGTAAAATTGAAAAAATAATTTATTTTTTCAATTTTTTCTGTTTTGTCATTTTCTGATACATTTCATGTATCATACCATCACCTAAGCCCACCTTGGGAACATACAGCATATCAATATCTAATCGCTCCATGATATAGGTAAAAATTTTAGCTGCTGGTACAATTACATCGGCTCTATCTGGACGAAATCCATATTTTAAAATACGCTCGTCAATGCTTAGCGGTTCTAGCTTATGAATGGCAAGTTGCAAATCATTATAATGTACTTCCGGCGATTTTCTTTTTACAAATAATTTTTGAATGGTATTAATATTTCCACCGGAACCAATGCCATATAATGGATTATATTTTCCTTTAAAATTTGCTATCCATTTATCTAATTTTTCCCAATTTTTTTGTTTTACCATTCCCAACGCCATTCGTAAAGTGCCAATATTAAAAGACCATTTATCGATTAATTTTCCCTTGGAAAGCAACATTAATTCAGTACTTCCACCGCCTACATCAATATATAAATAGTTTTTATCTTCTTCTAATTGTAGTTTTTCTACATGATTCGACAAAATTAATTCGGCTTCTTTTAATCCACTGATAATTTGAATTTGAATACCTGTTTTTTTATAAATTTTCTCAACAATTTCTTTTCCATTTTTTGCATCACGCATGGCACTGGTGGCACACGCCATAATTTGCACAGGCTGATGAACTTCTATTAAATATTTAAATGCTTTTAAAGTAGCCAACATTTCAGCCTCTTTTTTCGCAGCTATTTTTCCTTTTAAAAATACTTCCTCCCCAAGACGAAGGGCAACACGGTACATAATATCTTTTACAAAATGAGGACCTGTAGGCGATTCATATACATTGGTGAAAATTAATCGTACAGCATTGGAGCCTATATCTATTGCAGCAAATTTCATTGGTAGGTTAGTTTTTTTTCAATCAAAATGGATAAAAGATTATTCTATAAAGATAAAAAATTCTTCTATTTCATTTTGTTGGTTGATAGCCTCTTTAAAAAATCATATACGGCATCTTGGCTGCGTATGGCTATTTCGCCAGCGTTTCTTGTTTTGAAGGTATTGCTTTGAGTAGCATCAAATATACGCGCTTTCACATTGTCGCTCCATTGCAATTCTATAATGTCTATTAATTGTTTTTTTAGTTTTACATCTACTATCGGCACTGCTACTTCTACACGATAATCTAAATTGCGTGCCATCAAATCGGCAGAACCAATAAATACTTCTGGCTTGCCATCGTTGTGAAACATAAATATTCGAGGATGTTCTAAATATTTATCGACGATACTTATGGCTTCAATATTTTCGCTAAAGCCAATTAGTTTTGGAATTAATGCGCAAATACCCCGAACGATTAATCTAATTTTTACACCTGCTTTGCTGGCGGCGTATAATTTTTCAATCATATCTATATCCACCAGATTATTTATTTTAATAAATATTTCCGCTTTTTTTCCTGCTTTTGCATTGCGCTTCTCTCTGTTGATAAGATAATACAGGCGACTTCTTAAATTGAAAGGAGCCACTAATAAATGATGAAACTTTGGAACATAATAATTTTTTTCAAAAAAAGAAAACAATTGTCGTGCCTCTCGGGTGATGCTTTGGTTGCAGGTCAACAGTTGTACATCGGTATAAATGCGGGCAGATTTTTCGTGTAAATTTCCTGTTCCAATGCATCCGTAATAGGTTTTTATATTTTTTTCTCTGCGCGTAATCAAACATATTTTTGAATGTACTTTTAATCCGGCAATGCCCGTAATTACACGTGCTCCAGCGTCTCGCAAAGCAGTTGCCCAATCTATATTGGCTTCCTCGTCAAATCGTGCGCGTAATTCTATATATACTGTTACATCTTTGCCGTTGTGCAAAGCGGTAATTAAAGATTTTACTACATGAGAATCAGAGGCAACCCGATATAAGGTACAACGAATATGTGAAACACTTTCGTCAATAGCAGCTTCCCGTAATAAATGTAAAAAGTAATCAAATGAATGATAAGGATAAAACAATAGAATGTCTTTTACTTTAATTTTATCTAAAATGGAACGAGCATTTTCTAAATCGGGATGCGGAATGGGAGATTGTATCGGATTGAGTAAATGTGTTTTATTAAAATGGGGAAACTTTATAAAGTCTTTGAAATTATGATACCGTGTTCCTGCATAAAGTTGCACGGTATTGTCTAATTCCATTTTTTCTATTAAATAGTTGCGAAATTCTTTTGGCATTTTAGCATCATAAACAAAACGCAATTCATCGGCACTTTTGCGCTTTTTTAAACTCATTTCTATGGATTCTAAAAATGTTCTGGATACATCATTGTCCACATCTAATTCAGCATCGCGTGTGAATTTTATATTGTAAGCTTCAATTTTATCAAAGCTATAAATCTGAAAAATATCTTTTAAATTATATCGAATAACATCATCTAAGAATAGAACATAATGCTTGTCATTATTGGAGGGCAGTACTAAAAAACGGGAAATAACAGCAGTAGGCACCTCTATCAATGCATGATGATAAATTTTACTTCTATTTTTCCAAAATCGAATTGCTAAATAAATGGAAGCATCTTGTAGTACTGGAAATTCTTTAGCATTATCCAACATAATTGGAAAGGTTTCTAATCGTACTTGAGATTGAAAATACTGCCGGACAAATACCCCCTGTTCTTTATTGAGTTGCGTTTCATTTAGAAAAAAAATATTTTCCTTTTCTAATGCTCTAATGATAGAATTATAGGTAGTAGTGTATTTTTTTTGCGAATTATTTAGTTTTAAATTTATAGCATCCATTACTTTGGATGGTACAAAACCCAACTCTTTTTTTGCTTTTTTATCAAAGTCCATCATGCGTGTTAGGGTGGCAACACGAACACGAAAAAATTCATCTAAATTATTGGAATAAATCCCCAAAAATTTCAACCGCTCCAACAGTGGAACGTCTTCACTTTCTGCTTCTTGTAGTACGCGCTCATTAAAAGAGAGCCAGCTTAATTCACGATTTATAAGAGGTGTTTTTGCCATGATAAATTAGATAAATGAAATTACTTACTTTATATCAATAATACATGTAATTATTTCATTTTAGTGTTACTATTTAAATACAAATCTGTTACAAAACAAACCAAAGGATGTCTCTTTTGTTGCGATGTGTTATCATAAAATTTAGAATAAAAAAATTAAATAATACTAATTTCGCAACTTTATAT
>ERZ724520.807-NODE-807-length-16552-cov-7.031642_pt1 | contig 16552 bp, 14 predicted proteins | sample MGYA00376053_ERZ724520 | MGnify/ENA primary metagenome ERZ724520 (study PRJEB28724, sample SAMN07190886) | activated sludge metagenome | isolation source: activated sludge of sewage treatment plant in Hong Hong | place: USA: Christiansburg, Virginia | collected... | reverse complement strand
TTTTTATTCATCCTTAAAAATCAATTTTTATGAAAACAATTTCTAAAATTAGTTTGCTTATTTTCAGTGTTTTATTGTTGATTATATCTTGTAAGCAAGCAGAAACAACCGCCGAAGAAGCAACCGCTTCAAATGAAAAAACGGAAATGTCAACTGACGTTATTGGTAAAAACAAACCCAACACAATGCCACCTTCACAACGAAAATTTATTCGTACTGCCGATATAAAATTTAAAGTGAAAAATGTCTCAAAATCAACCGACGCCATCGAGAATGCCACTAGAAAATATGGTGGATTTGTAGCCGCTTCAAATCTAGAAAGCACCATTCATCAGGAATTATCGACTAAGATTAGTCAAGACAGCACCCTTGAAACGACGAAATATAGTGTCGAAAATAATATTACGCTGCGGATACCTAATACCCAATTCGACACGGTTGTCAAAACCATAGCTAAGGAAATAGCATTTCTAGATAGCCGAAATATCAAAGCAGATGATGTGGCACTGCAACTATTATCAAATGAAATGGCGCAAAATCGCAATGTTGAACATCAAAAAAGATTGAAAACAGCCATCGACACCAAAGGCAAAAAATTGAATCAGATTGTAGATTCTGAAGATAAAGTGGATGCCACGCATGCAGAGCAAGACGCCAAAAAAATAGAAAATTTAACCTTGCAAGATCAAGTCAATTTCAGCACCGTCACACTCCATATTTACCAAAGGGAAACTATAAAACAAGAAGTGGTTGCCAATGAAAAAGACCCACATGCCTACCAACCCAATCTAGGATTACAACTGATGGATTCCATAAAATCAGGTTGGTACATTCTTGAAAGCCTATTGGTTTTTATAGTGCAAATCTGGAGCTTGATTTTATTGGGCGTGTTGATTTTCTTGCTCTTTAAAAGATATACCAAAAAGTAAAAAAGAAAGCTTTTGAAAATCGATAGCAAATATTGTTTAACTTTGATTACCAACCATTAATCAACTAAACTTATGAAAATTGCTACCTTGATTATCAGAACCTTAATCGGATTATTATTGTTATTTGCTTCAATCAGTTTCTTTTTGAAGTTGGTTCCAGAACCCGTCACGACAGGTGATTTTAAAGCATTTCAAGTCGGATTAATCGCTTCAACTTATTTAATGCCGTTAGCCAAAGGCATCGAATTGCTCTGCGGATTGGCCTATGTAACCAACAAATTTGTGACACTTGCCAACCTCATTATTTTGCCGGTGACCTTAAACATTTTGTTGATCAACATCTTTTTGGCGCCAGAAAGCCTACCTATCGGATTGTTTGTTTTTCTTGGAAACCTGTTTATGATTTACAGACATTGGGACAATTACAAACCTTTGTTTAGAGCATAGATGGAACACGGATTTCGCGGATTACTCAGATTATCGCAGATTTTAATTTACAAAAAAAGCTGTTCTTAAAGGAACAGCTTTTTTATTTTAATATCAAATGATCTTAAAGTCTTAAAATCTAAACATGCAATGCTCGGTTATCAGTAGCTGCCAAAGCTGCTTCTTTGATAGCTTCTGCAAATGTTGGATGCGCGTGGCTCATTCTTGAGATGTCTTCGGCTGAGGCTTTAAATTCCATAGCGGTAACTGCTTCTGCAATCAAATCGGCTGTTCTTGCGCCTATCATGTGAATACCTAAAACTTCGTCGGTTTTGGCATCGGCTAGGATTTTTACGAAACCGTCTAAATCACCACTCGCTCTCGCTCTACCCAATGCTTTGAATGGGAAACTGCCTGATTTGAATGCAACACCAGAAGCTTTCAATTGCTCTTCTGTTTGTCCAACAGCAGCCACTTCAGGCCAAGTATAAACCACACCTGGAATCAAATTATAATCGATATGTGGTTTTTGTCCGGCTAGAATTTCTGCTACCATAGCGCCTTCTTCTTCGGCTTTGTGGGCCAACATCGCGCCGCGAACTACATCACCAATCGCGTAAATATTTGAAACGTTGGTTTGCAAATGATCATTCACTTCAACCATACCTCTATCTGTAAGCTTTACTCCAGCTTTATCAGCATTTAATCCGTCAGTATATGGGCGACGTCCAACGGCTACCAATGCGTAATCACCTTCTAAGGAAATCGTTTCTCCTTTTGGTGTTTCAGCTTGTACCGTTACGGCTTTTCCTTTTCTTTCTACCGATTTTACTTTATGAGAAACGTAGAATTTCATGCCTTGTTTTTTCAATACTTTGGTTAGTTCTTTCGATAAGGAACTGTCCATACCCGGAATGATTCTATCCATAAATTCAACTACAGAAACTTGCGCACCCAAACGAAGATACACTTGTCCTAATTCGATTCCAATCACGCCACCACCAATAATGATTAGGTGTTTCGGAACTTCTTTCAATTTCAACGCTTCGGTGGAAGTGATGATTCTTTCTTTATCGAGTTTGATGAACGGTAAGTTCGATGGTTTGGAACCAGTCGCAATGATAATATTTTTTCCTTCAATGGTTTCTGAAGTGCCGTCGGCTTTGGCAACCGCTACGTGCGTGGCATCTACGAAAGAACCCAAACCTTCGAAAACAGTAATTTTATTTTTATCCATTAGGAATTTCACGCCACCTGAAGTTTGATCTACCACGGCTTGTTTGCGGGCAATCATTTTTTCAAGATTTACTTTGACTTGGCCAGACACTTCAATACCGTGATCGGCGAAATGCTGCAATTCTTCGTAATGATGCGATGAAGCTAATAAAGCTTTGGATGGAATGCACCCTACGTTGAGGCAAGTACCTCCAAGTGTGCTGTATTTTTCGATAATGGCTGTTTTGAAACCCAACTGGGCACAACGAATGGCTGATACGTATCCGCCTGGTCCGGAACCTATAATGACTACGTCAAATGAACTCATGGTGTTTGATTTTTTAGTGTAGCAAATTTACATTTTTTTGTTTAATGAAGAAATGTTTAATTGGTTAATCGCGATTGGTTTGGGCGTGACCATAAAGGTCGGGCTTTCCACTAAATCTTTTGCGCCGAACGCCGGCACAAAAGGATACCGTTGCAATCCCTCACGCGGCTTCCAGAAACGATGATGAACTGGCCTTAATTAAAAGAACCTAAAAAAAAGCTTCCTAAAACAATCACGATTCAATGTGGTAAAAACACAAACAGAAAACAGCTAAAAAAAGAAAGAATTAGTGGTGCTTCTTGAAGTCGATTATATTGATTTTCAATGTGATTTAGTGACGACTTTAATAGGTTTCGACTTCTCGATTTCGTAACTTTAATAGTAGTAATTTAAATTAAAAATCATGAAAAATGTATTGAAATGGCTCGTATTTTTTTCTCTGGGCGTCGCAAATATGTCTTGCAGCAGTTCCTCTGATAATGATGATTCAGGTGTATTAACTGGAAGCCAATCTGATATGGGTTTGGTTGGCGTAACGGTAGCCTCAAGCTCTTCTGAAATTGCTGGTGTAAGTAATTTCTCTGCGGTTGTAGAAAGCCTTGAAAACGGAATTTCAAGCTATAGTGCGCAAGCAACGGTTACCAATCCGTTAGTAAAAAACATGATCGCCAATTTCCCAGGTGTTGTGATTGATGGCAATAATGTTTCCATTAGTGATTTAAAAATCCAACAAACTACCGATGGTATTAAATGTGTTACTGGTCCATTTGCTGGTGTTTTAGTGAAATATGACGCTGCTGTTGGAGATACTTTTGCTGCCGGATCCGGAAAAGTCAGAACGGTGGTTAGTAAAACAGGCGTTGATGATTATCCTTATGGATTTTATATGATCAAAACCATCCAAGTCGAATCGACCGTAAGTGAAGCTGCCAGACTTAGCGGCATCAATAAAATTACCTATATCGCCAACCACCGATTTGGAATGGTCGGTGTAAAAGTGAATTTTGAAGACGGCACCAACGCCACTTTCCCAGTTTACTCTAGTGCTGAAAATTAACAGCAATATTTCAATTGGGTGATGTTTAAAAAGCATTACCCAATTGAATGTAAAAATCAATTCTAAAATTCAAATGAAGCATTTCCTTTTACCCCACTTTTACAAAACCATTGGCATTCTTTTGCTGCTTCTTGGAATCGTCTTTTGTGTACTCTACTTAAAATTTGATTTCAATTATACTACTTCTGTATTTGCTGTGATTTCTATTTATTTAGATAATCGGTTTTTTACCATCACCAAAACCAATATTATCGATGAAATTACGCTGATGCTTTTTGTGGTTGGTTTTGCGCTCATTGTATTTTCGAAAGAAAAAAAAGAAGCTGAATATCTGAATGCATTCAGAGAAAAAGCGCTCGTAAAAGCAGTTCTTGTCAATACTTTTTTGATGCTGTTTTCCATATTCTTTATTTACGGCGGTGGATTTTTGGGTGTTTTGGTGTTTAATGTATTTTCGGTTTTTATCTTTTACCTTATTTTTTTCTATTTAAGTTTGCGGAAACACCATCGGGAAACTCAAAATGTATAAACTGCCCAAACAATTTTTCTTGGTTTCATCATTTGTTGCTTTGATGGTAAATCATGAAAGGTAAACCAACTACCCTAGCCCCGATAGCAGTGGAAATCTCCCGGTTTTAGAAAACAAGGCGGTAGCCGTAGCTTTTCTTAATCGGGAATTGGGAACGTATAGCGGGAAACAGCTCCTAACCTCAAAACTTTTAACCAACAACCGTCAACCGTCAACCGACAACTTTTTTTAATTTATCTTTGTCGCTCAAATTAAAAAAATGATTCCACAAGACACTATTGTTGCGCTTGCGACGCCTTCGGGAGCTGGTGCCATTGCGATTATCCGAATTTCTGGTGAAACGGCAATCGACATGGCGGCTACAGTTTTTCAATCGGTTCGCGGGAAAGATTTGGCCAAACAGAAGTCGCACACGCTGCATTTAGGACATATTGTTGATGGCAAAAAGACGCTGGATGAAGTGTTGGTTTCGATTTTTAAAGGACCGAATTCGTATACGGGTGAAAATACGGTGGAGATTTCTTGTCATGGTTCGACGTACATTCAGCAACAAATTATCCAATTATTGTTGCGTAAAGGTTGCCGGATGGCGAATGCGGGTGAGTTTACTTTGCGTGCTTTTTTGAATGGAAAACTAGATTTATCTCAGGCGGAAGCCGTGGCAGATTTGATTTCTTCAGACAATGAAGCTTCACATCAGATTGCGATGCAGCAGATGCGCGGCGGGTTTTCGAATGAGATTGCGAATTTGAGGATTGAGTTGTTGAATTTTGCCTCGCTGATTGAACTCGAATTAGATTTTGCAGAGGAAGATGTGGAATTTGCGGATCGTTCCCAATTCAATGAACTAATCGACCGTATCGAATTGGTTTTAAAACGTTTGATAGATTCTTTCGCCGTTGGAAATGTTATTAAAAACGGGATTCCGGTAGCAATTGTGGGTGAACCCAATGTTGGTAAATCGACGTTATTGAATGCGCTTTTGAATGAAGAACGCGCGATAGTTTCTGAAATTGCCGGAACGACTCGTGATACGATAGAAGATGAATTGGTGATTGACGGAATCGGATTTCGATTTATTGACACAGCCGGTATTCGTGAAACGAAAGATGTGGTGGAAAGTATCGGAATTCAAAGAACTTTTGAGAAGATAGATCAAGCGCAAGTGGTTTTGTATTTGGTTGATGGTTGTCAGTTGATGGTTGACGGCGCTATTGATTCCATAAAAGTAGAAATTGAAAAGATTAAGAATCAGATTCCATCGAAACCATTAATTACCATCATAAACAAGTCTGACTTGCTTTCCGACGAACAGCTATCAACCATCAACCAACAACTATCAACTGTTTTACTGCTTTCCGCCAAAAACAAAACCGGCATTGAAGACTTAAAAAACCAACTGTTATCCTTTGTCAATACCGGAGCTTTAAGAAACAACGAAACCATTGTGACCAATACGCGTCATTACGATTCGTTGCTCAAAGCGCTGGAAGAAATTCAGAAAGTGAAACACGGTTTGCAGACGAATTTATCTTCCGACTTGATGGCGATTGACATCAAAGAAGCACTGTATCATTTCGGTATGATCACTGGACAAGTTACGAATGATGAGCTTTTGGGTAATATTTTTGCTAATTTCTGTATCGGGAAATAAACATTGCATGCTCAAGCTTCATCATTGTTTTTTAATATATTTGATTGACCGACTACAAATAACCAATCAAACCATGAAAAAACTACTACTCATCACTTGTCTTCTAACCACGATTTATATCCAAGCCCAAGACTTCTGGACGGAATACGCAACCAGTCAACCTGAAGCCATTACGGGTATGACCAGTATTTCTATTGTGGATGATAACGTCACTTGGTTGAATATGAGTTGTGGGACTATAGGTTGCACGCCAATCAGACGCTATTCAAAAACAATCGATGGCGGCATGTACTGGCAAACAGCGGCTATTGATTTGGGTTCAAACAGCGCAAACCTGGAAATTGGAAACATCAGCGGTGTTTCTGAAATGGTAGCTTATGCAGCTGTTCAGCCAACTGGTTCGGGAGCTATTGGCGGTATTTGGCAAACGACCGATGGCGGCAACACATGGACAAGACAGGCCAGCGCTACTTTCTCAGATCCGGCTTCATTTGTAAGCTTGGTGCATTTCTGGAATACTAACGATGGTGTAGCTATTGGTGATGCCGTCGATGGGTATTTTGAAATTTATACCACGGCAAACGGTGGCAACTTATGGACACGTGTGGCTTCATCGCCAGCGCTAGTTCCGATTGATGACCAGGAATATCTTGTAACCAATAATTTTACAGTGACTGGCAATACGATTTGGGCCATGACTGATTACGGAAGGCTATTAAAATCAACAGATAAGGGCTTAAGTTGGACAATCTCGCAAACGCCGGTTATCGACGGTTTTTTTACGCCTGATTTTGGTTTCGCCTCAACAGATATGGCTTTTACAGATCAGAATAATGGATTGCTACAGACTAGTGATTTCCAATTATTTCATACAAATGACGGTGGCACAACTTGGACAGATGTACCCTATTCAGGCACTATACGCAATTTTGGAATTGCAGCGATTCCAGGAGTACCAAATAATTATGTTGCTGTAGGTGAGGATATTAATATGCAAAGAGGTTCTTCGTTCTCAACAGACGCTGGGTTAAATTGGATTAGTATCAACGATAATCCAGATTTAACTTATGTGAATGGTGGCGTCGTAGCATTTCAAAGTTCTTATAATGGTTTTGCTAGCGGATTCAGTATTAGCTCAGTAGTTGGTGGTATTTTCAAATGGGCGTCAGGTTGTATTTGTGGGGCTGCAACTGATTTTTATGGAAATAAATCGATTATCGCATCTCCAAACCCTACTTCAGGAATCTTAAACATCAAAGGAACAAACATCAGCCAAATTATCGTATCTGACATGTTAGGAAAACAAATTTCATCAACCAGTTATCATGAGCTAAATGAAACTACCATCAATCTTGATAAATTAGTCAATGGATTATACATGGTTAGTGTAACCAATGACAAAGGCACATCAAAAATTAAGGTCGTAAAGCAATAGCAAATTGAAAAAAGAAATTTCGTTAAAAATAATTGGAGCAGATAAATAAATTCATAAACTAAAATATCCATTTACTAAGCTTTAAATCTACCAATAGAAGATTCATAATTCATTTGATCTCGACTCAAAATTATGTTAAAGTCAAATTAAATAAAAACCTACTTTTATTTAATTGCTACATTTGAAGCTATTGCCAATTAACGAAATCTCTATGCAAAAGCTTTACTTTACCATTCTACTCCTTGTTGTTTTTTCTATTCCAAAAATTGGGGCACAGCAACCTCAAAAACCTGATGCTGTTGCGATATACAACCAAATTCAAAAACTAAATTTTCTCGGTTCTGTGCTCTACATCGCTGCCCATCCTGACGATGAGAATACACGATTGATTTCTTATTTGTCGAACGAAAAAAAAGCCAGAACGGGCTACTTATCATTAACTCGTGGCGATGGCGGACAAAACTTAATCGGTCCAGAATTGCGCGAATTATTAGGCGTAATCCGCACACAAGAGCTTATTGAAGCTAGAAAAATTGATGGTGGCGAACAATTCTTTTCACGTGCCAACGATTTCGGATATTCAAAAAATCCGGATGAAACCTTAGCGATTTGGAATAAAGATCAAGTATTGAGCGATATCGTTTATGTGATTCGAAAATTTCAACCTGACGTCATCATCAACCGCTTTGATGCGCGTTCACCCGGAACCACACACGGCCACCACACGGCTTCAGCCATGCTGAGTTTGGAAGCCTTCGAAAAAGCGAACAATCCTGAAATTTATCCCAATCAATTGAATAACGTTGCTATTTGGCAACCCAAACGGGCTTTCTTCAACACGTCTTGGTGGTTTTATGGCAGCAAAGAGAAATTTGAAAAAGCCGACAAATCGAACTTAATCGGTTTGAGTATTGGCGAGTATTACCAATCACTCGGAAAATCCAATCAAGAAATTGCGGCACTGAGCAGAAGTCGACACCAATCGCAAGGTTTCGGAAGTACCGGCACACGTGGCGATGAACAAGAATATTTAGAACTACTCAAAGGCGATATGCCACAAGAAAAAGCCAATCTTTTTGAAGGCATTGATACAAGTTGGAATCGCGTTAAAGGCGGAAAAGCCATTGGTGAATTGCTGTCGAATGTAGAGCGAAATTTCGATTTTAAAAATCCAAGTGCCAGTATTCCAGATTTGGTGAAAGCGTATTCCCTAATCACCAAATTAGAAGACGAACGCTGGAAAAACCTAAAATCCGAAGAAATCAAAAAAATTATAGCCGCTTGTTCAGGGTTGTATCTCGAAGCCGTAGCCAACAATCAAGAAGTTACACTCGGAAGCACTTTGTCTTTAAAATTGGAAGCCATCAACAGAAGTGCCATTCCTATGCAACTAAAAAGTGTCACTACTTATCCTCAAAATAATGCGGAAGAAAAATCAATCGATTTAAAACCCAACACGTCTCAAAATTTTACAATCGAAGTTCCAGTAACTGAAAACCTCAATTATACGCAACCCTATTGGCTCGCCGAAAAAGGAACCGTGGGCATGTATCGCGTGGATGATCAAAAGAAAATTGGGATTCCGGATGTGATTCGCGAAGTGAAAGTTACCTTCAACATTGTCATCAATGAAGTCGTAATTCCGTTCGAGCGCGAAGTGATTTATAAAATGAATGATGATGTGAAAGGTGAAGTTTACAAACCGCTTGATATTGTTCCCGTTGTTACCACTTCCATCAAAAATAAAGTCGTGCTGTTTAACGATGGAAAAACCAAAACCATCGAAGTCAAAATCAAAGCTGGAAAAGACAACATCAAAGGCGATTTGCAATTGGTTTTATCGGGAAATTGGAAATATACGCCGACGTCAATTGCGTTCACGCTTGCTAAAAAAGGCGAAGAACAAACCGTTTCTTTTGAAGTAACAGCTCCAAAAAACGCGGATGAAATTACGGCACAATGCATCGCCACTGTTGACGGGAAAACTTTCAACAAAGAGCAAATCGATATTCATTACGAACACATTGCCAAACAGCTGGTTTTGAAACCTTCGGAAGCTAAATTTATCAAATTGAACATCAAAACCGGAAAGGAAAAAATAGCTTACATCATGGGCGCGGGCGATGAAGTTCCGAAATATTTGAGTCAAATGGGTTATGAAGTTTCCACGATTAAACCCGAAGAAATCACAGCAGAAAAGTTACAAAATTTTGATGTGGTGATGACCGGAATTCGCGCATACAATACCATTCAAACGTTAGCTTTCAAGCAAAATATCTTGTTCGATTTTGTCAAAGCGGGACACACGATGATTGCACAATACAACACTTTAGATGATTTTGTGACTCCAAATATTGCACCTTATCCGTTGAAAATTTCCAGAGATCGTGTTACTGAAGAAAATGCCACGGTCACTTTTTTAGCACCAGAACATCCTATTTTAAATACACCCAATACCATCACCGCAAAAGATTTTGAAGGTTGGAAACAAGAGCAAGGCTTGTATTATCCTAGCGAATGGGACGCGGCTTTCACTCCGATTATCGCTTCGAATGACAAAGGTGAATCCTCTAAAAAAGGAGCGATTTTAGTCGCAAAACATGGCAAAGGAAATTACATTTACACTGGATTGAGTTTCTTTAGAGAATTACCAGAAGGTGTTTCAGGCGCTTACCGATTGATGGCTAATATGATTTCATTAAAACAATAAACACAATATGGTCAACGACAAACGCAGTAGCTGGAAAAAAAGTTACACTTGGGTACTGATTGCCAATGCGGTTTACATACTGCTTTTTTGTTTAATCATGCTTATATTCTCCTAATATGCAACAGTTAGATTGGATTGTATTATCAGCCACATTGCTTTTTATCGTTTTTTATGGCGTTTGGAAAACCAAAGGCAGTCAAAATGTTGAAGATTACATTTTAGGAAATAACGAAACGCCATGGTATGTTGTTGGACTTTCAGTTATGGCAACCCAAGCCAGCGCGATTACTTTCCTATCAACTCCAGGGCAAGCGTATCATGACGGCATGGGTTTCGTGCAATTTTATTTTGGTTTGCCTATAGCGATGGTCGTGATTTGCGTCACTTTTATTCCTATTTATCATCGCCTAAAAGTTTATACCGCTTATGAATATTTAGAACAGCGATTCGATTTAAAAACCCGGTCACTGGCTGCCATTTTGTTTCTTATTCAACGAGGCTTGGGAACTGGTTTGACAATTTATGCACCCGCCATTATCTTATCGGCATTATTGGGTTGGAATTTGACTTTGATGAATATCGTTATCGGTGTTTTGGTGATTATATACACTTTTGCCGGCGGAACCAAAGCTGTGAATGTGACGCAAAAACAACAAATGTTTGTGATCATGTCGGGCATGTTTATCACTTTTTTCCTGATTCTACATTTGTTGCCGAACGACATGACTTTTACGAACGCATTGCATATCGCAGGTGCGAATCATAAAATGGATATCGTTGATTTTTCAATCGACCCGGAAACGCGCTACACCTTTTGGAGCGGTATTACGGGTGGATTCTTCTTAGCCCTTTCGTATTTTGGAACCGATCAATCGCAAGTGGGTCGCTATTTATCTGGGAAATCGATTCGTGAAAGTCAAATGGGATTGATTATGAACGGCTTTTTGAAAGTGCCAATGCAGTTCTTCATTTTACTAATTGGCGTGATGGTTTTTGTTTTTTTTCAGTTCAATCCGGTGCCTTTAAATTTCAATCCAAACAACAAAATCATTATTGAGAATTCGAAATACAAAGACGAATATCACGCGCTTGAAGAAAAACTCGTCAAATTATCGGAAGAAAAGAAAGAAATCAACTTGATTTATATTGACCATTTGAATCAAAATTACGACAATCCGATTTTGAGAAAAGAATTGGTGGCCATTTCAAGCAAAGAAAACGATTTGCGAGATGAAGCTAGAGAAGTAATTTCGAAAGCCGATAGCAAGTCGGAAACCAATGACAAAGATTATGTGTTTATTCATTTCATATTGAATTATTTACCCAAAGGATTGATTGGTTTGTTACTTGCGGTGATTCTATCTGCGGCTATGTCATCCACGGCTTCTGGACTCAATGCGTTGGCTTCGACTACAGCCATAGACATTTACAAACGCAATGTGAGTGCAGGAAAATCTGAAAAACATTTTGTGAATGCGACCAAATTCTTCACCTTACTTTGGGGAATTATTGCCATTTTATTCGCTTGTGTAGGTACACTTTTCGAAAATCTGATTCAATTGGTAAACATCATTGGATCTATTTTTTATGGAACTGTATTGGGGATATTTCTGGTTGGATTTTACATCAAATTCGTACAGGCCAAAGCCATATTTTGGGGCGCTGTCATCAGCCAATTATTGATTTTTTACATCTATTATTTGGAAGTAGTAAGTTTCCTTTGGTTGAATTTTATTGGCGCCATGCTTACTTTAGTGTTGTCTATAATCTTAGAATATACACTGCCTAAGAATCCTAAAATCACTGCATAAAAAATCCGTTCTCTATAGAAAAACGGATATGATTTCAAAAAAATAACCGCTAATTCACTAATTAAATTAAAATTAGCGAATGAGCGGTTAAAATAACAATACCTTAAATTAGATTATTTTTTACTCCATTCAGCAATACTGTCGTTATTCATTTTCACATAATCATCATTTTTAGCAGCAGTAGCCGCAGCTAACGAAATTTTAGCCGTTTCGATAGCTCCTTTTTTGTCACCCAATTTTGCTTGAATTAATGATTTTTGTCTGGTATACCAAAATGGTTTGTCTTTGTTTAAATCAATGGCTTTATTTACGTATTCTAAAGCTTTGTTTAAATCGCCATTCGATTGGTAAAAATACTGCGCAGATGAAAAATAATCACCTGATGTTGGTCCGGCCAAAACTTTCTCAATACTAGCCATAGCAGTTTTGTGTGTCGGCACTTCAAATTTCACAGCCACTAAAGTTTTGTCCCAAGACAATTCTAAAGTTGCCGAATTGTTGTCGATGTTATTGATTCCGATAGTAAACGTTTCAACAGCATTGCCCAACATTTGTGCATCAACATTGGTGCTTAATGCTACGTTTTTCTCGTTCCAATTTTCTGGCGTGCCCCAGTTTTCGGTGTCAGCGTAGAAAACTACTTCCCACATGTCAACCTTAGGCGTGGTAAAAATAGCGTAACTTCCTTTTTTCAAAGTTTGCCCTTTAATCACTACATCATCAGAGAATGTTATGATTGAATTCTTATTGGCTCCGGTTCTCCATAATTTCCCGAAAGGAACCAAGTCGCCAAAAATAGTTCTCCCTTTTTTACTCGGACGAGAATATTCAACAGTTACTTCTGTTAATCCAACCATTTGCTCAACGGTCGATTTCGGACTCGGAGCTGGCGTTTTTACTTGTGCGATTCCATTCAAAGAAGTCAACACAATTGTCATTACTAGAATAATTTTTTTCATATAAATTGTTTTTAGTTCATCCCAAAAATAACAAATCGGGTTCGAAATTCTGTTAATAAATACTTAATTCCATTTTAATTTTGTTTAATATTTTTAATTTTAAATTAAACAAATATTCAATACCTTTACCAAAAAAAATGAAAATTTATACCAAGAGCAGCAAACAAAACCTACCGATAACAATTCAGGAAGCTTGGGAATTTTTATCCAATCCGAAGAACTTGAAAACAATTACGCCTGATTATATGGGATTTATAATCGAATCTGGTGCTGATAGACCCATGTTTCCCGGACAAATCATTGAATATATCGTTACGCCGGTTTTGGGAATTAAAACAAAATGGGTTACAGAAATCACGCACGTTCAAGAGCTACGTTACTTTGTTGACGAACAACGATTTGGACCTTATTCGCTTTGGCATCATAAGCACTTTTTGAAGGAAATTCCGGGTGGCGTTGAAATGGAAGATATCATTCATTATAAGATTCCATTGGGTTTTATTGGTCAATTGGTGCATCCAATACTTGTGAAACCCAAGCTTGATGAAATTTTCGATTACCGACGTAAAAAATTAATTGACCTTTTTGGTGAAATAAAATAATATGAAAAACATACTACTAATTGGTGGCTCATACGGTATAGGATTGTCCATCGCAAAAGCATTAGCAAACGACAACAACGTTTTTGTAGCATCGAGAACTGCAGAAGGTTTAAGTAACCTAAATGTGACGCACCTTACATTCGATGCACAGACAGATACTTTAGATATTTCAAAACTACCAGCAGTAATTGATGGATTGGTTTATTGCCCTGGTAGTATTAACTTAAGACCATTTAAAGGATTAAAAATCGAAACTTTCGAAAGTGATTTGCAAATTAATTTCATAGACATGGTCAAGGTTGTGCAAACGGTTTTACCACAACTCACCGCTTCCCACCAAGCCAGCATTGTACTGTTTAGCAGTGTTGCCGCATCAATGGGCATGCCTTTTCACACCAGTGTTGCCGCAGCAAAAGGCGCCGTGGAAGGATTTGCAAAAGCTTTAGCAGCCGAATATGCTCCGAAAATTCGTGTGAATGTCATCGCACCGTCATTAACCAACACACCTTTAGCAGATAAATTTTTGAACAACGAAACCAAACAAGAAAAATCCGCAGAAAGACATCCGCTCAAGCGCTTCGGACAACCAGATGATTTGGCTCAAATGGCAACATTTTTACTTAGCGAAAAATCATCGTGGATGTCGGGACAAATATTGCATGTTGATGGTGGTATGTCAACATTACTCGTAAATTCGTAATTCGTAATTCGTAATTTTTTACTCAATTTCAATGAATATATTCTGGTTTCGCCGTGATTTGCGTATTGAAGACAACAAAGGTTTGTTTGAAGCCTTGCAAAATAACGAGCCTGTCTTACCTATTTTTATTTTCGATGAAAGTATTTTAGAACAGTTGCCCAAAGATGATGCTCGGGTTACTTTTATACACGATTTGCTTTCAAAAATCAATACACAATTACAGGTTTATGGAAAATCGCTGGCTGTATTTTATGGTGAGCCTTTAACGGTAATTAAAAAATTAGTTACTGAAAATGAAATTGAAACGCTTTTTGCCAACCGCGATTATGAACCTTATGCTAGAAAGCGAGACAAAGCTGTTTATGAATTTTTACAGTCGAAAAACATCGAATTCAAAGGTTATAAAGACCAAGTGATTTTTGAGAAAAGTGAAGTCACCAAAGACGATGGGTTGCCTTATGTGGTGTATACACCGTACTCAAAAAAATGGAAAGAAAATTTCAAAAAAACAAAGTTTGAATTTTATCCTTCTGAAACGCTTCTAACCGAGTTTTTTGAACACCAATATCCTTTTTTAAGTTTGAGTGATATCGGTTTCAAACCATCTGAAATCAAGGTAACTTCTTATGATGTTTCTAAAAATCTCATTCAAAATTATGAAGCTACTCGAAATTTTCCTGCAGTCAACAAAACTTCTTATTTAGGTGCTTACCTCCGATTTGGTGCTGTTAGTATCCGATTGATGATTGCAAAAGCGACTCAAGAAAAGAATGAAACTTTCTGGAATGAATTGATCTGGAGAGAATTTTTCATGCAAATCCTTTGGCATTTCCCACATACCAATACCCAAAGTTTCAAACCAAAATATGATGCTATTCAATGGAATAACAACGAAGTCGATTTTAAAAACTGGTGCGAAGGCAAAACGGGTTGTCCTTTTGTGGATGCAGGCATGCGTGAACTCAACGCTACAGGTCACATGCACAACCGCGTTCGAATGATTGTGGCGAGTTTTTTATGCAAACATTTGCTAATCGATTGGCGTTGGGGCGAAACTTATTTTGCTCAAAAACTACTCGATTATGAACAAGCAAGCAATGTAGGCAATTGGCAATGGGCTGCCGGAAGTGGTGTTGATGCGGCTCCGTATTTTCGAATATTCAATCCAACCGAGCAAATTAAAAAATTCGATAAAGATTTGAAATATATCAAAAAATGGGTGCCAGAATTAGAAGATTTCTCTTATCCGAAACCTATTGTTGAGCATAAATTTGCTAGGGAACGGTGTTTGAAAGTTTACAAGGAAACAGTTGGTTAGAATTCCCCTCCTTTGGAGGGGTGCCCGAAGGGCGGGGTGGTTATCTGGAATATTAATTTCTATCAATTACATACTCAAACCGAATATTTCAAAATAATAAACGCCTCCAATTCCAACATCACATTATCCAAATCATTCAAAACTCTAAAATCAGTCACTTTAAATAAGGCTAATCCTATAGAACTGAAATAAGATTCTCTATTATTATCATAAGTTTCTTTATCATTATGACTTGAGCCATCAATTTCAACGATTAATCCTAGCGCTTTTACATAAAAATCAACAATATAATTGCCAATTATTCTTTGTCTATCGAAATCAATATTCCAAAAGATGCCTTTATGAACTTGTTTCCAAAAAACAACTTCTGAAAAATTACCTTTTTTGCGTAACAATCTTGCTCTTTCTTTTAAATCCGGGTTATAAGGGATATTTTTTACAAAATTCCTTCTAATTGGTTTATTGCTGATGTGTGTTAAAATTAAATCTGTTTTCATGGCTGCAAAAAATATATTTTATCGTGAACTATTTAACCACCCCGTCCTTCGGACACCCCTCCAAAGGAGGGGAAACCTAAACCACAATATTCCGGATCACCTCAAAATTCAATATATCAAAACTACTGATTACTTGATTTGCTGTTGACAAATCCTGTAATTTAGAATGCACACTATCGTAACCAATACAATAAATTCCAGCTGCATTCGCGGCTTTGATTCCGTTAGTACTGTCTTCAATCACTATGCAATTTTCTCTAGGTGTTTTTGCTAAAAAAGCGGCATGCTCAAAAATAGCAGGATGTGGTTTTGATTGTGGAAAATCTTCTCCAGAAACCAAATGCGTGAAATACGGATACAATTGAAATCGGTTAAAAATACG
>ERZ724520.806-NODE-806-length-16583-cov-4.785152_pt1 | contig 16583 bp, 13 predicted proteins | sample MGYA00376053_ERZ724520 | MGnify/ENA primary metagenome ERZ724520 (study PRJEB28724, sample SAMN07190886) | activated sludge metagenome | isolation source: activated sludge of sewage treatment plant in Hong Hong | place: USA: Christiansburg, Virginia | collected... | reverse complement strand
AAAGTTGGTTGAAATTATTGGAGTTAAAAAAACAATTTCCTGATAATATTAATTTGATTAAGCTAACAAAAAATTTTGGACAAAATGGAGCAACATTATGTGGTATTGGAGAAGCAAAAGGTGAATTTGTAGTTACTATAGATGATGATTTGCAGGTTCATCCAAGAGAAATTAAAAAGCTAATAGATTATTATAATATTCACCAATCTGATGTTATTTATGGAGTTTATAAAGCTAATAAAGATGCAGTTATAAGGAATTTTGGATCAAAATTAATTAAAAAAGTATTTACTCGTTCTGAAGGTGGTTCAAATATTGGGTCATCAATTAGGTTAATAAAATCTAATATTGCCGATTATTTGCGTAACCATTCTCAAGACCATTTATTTATAAATCAAGTTATATCTTGGTATACTTTTGATACTAAGTTTGTTGAAATTTTGAGAGATGAGCGTTTTGAAGGTAAATCTGGATATAGTTTATATAAATTATTTTCAATAGCCTTTCGTTTAATATTTTTATATACTACTATTCCATTAAAAATAATGATAGTACTTTGTATAATCGGATCCTTGGGATCATTGATGCTTGCAAGTTACTATATTTATCAGCATTTTGCATTTGGATATGGATTGGGTTTCTTAGCATTAATTGTAATGGCAATTTCACTTGTATTAGCAAGTATTAGTATTATGGGAATATATCTAAATCGTATATATTCTTCCAGAGTAAAAAAACCTCATTACGCTATTAAAATTAAGATGTAATGATTATTGCAAAATACGGTATAACTTTAGAAAGACTTTCTCTCGATGATTTAGAATTGGTTAGAAATTGGAGAAATGCTGATCACGTTAGGTTAAATATGAAATTTCAGCATTTGATTTCAACTGAAATGCAATTAAATTGGTTTAGTAATCTTGACATAAACTGTAATTATTATTTCATAATAAAAGATAAAGCAAAAAAAATTGGCATCGTAAATCTTAAAGAAATTGATTGGTTATTGAACGAAGCTGAGGCTGGTATTTTTATAGGAGAACTGGATTATTTAAATACTGTATTTCCTATGCTTGCTACAATTTGTATTATGGAATTTGCATTTGATGAATTAAAAATTAATACTCTTAAAGCTAAAATAGCTTCAAATAATGTAAAAGTTATACTATTTAATGAAAGTATTGGCTATAAGAAATGTGAAGAACAAAATGATATTAATTTTCATTATTATTCTACTAATAGTGATTTGTTTAAATCTGCAATAAAAAATATTAGAAATACATTAGATAAATTAAATTGATTTATTTTCTATTTAGTAATTTATCAATCTCTAATTTTACGACCAATCTTATTGGTATACATGGATGTAAGCCCCATTTAATAAATCTAATTGGCCAAAGCCTATTTGAGTATGGGAATTTTTCCAGGTCCATATTATTATAAAGTAATGGTACTAAATTCCAAAATTGTATTTTATTATAATCAAAGTACTCTTTAGGAGCTCTTTTTTTATATATTTCCATACCTATATGAAATGTAATATTTTCATTTTCATATAGTTTAAAATTTTCACTTAATGCAAACAGATTTTGTGAAAATGAAATTTCGATAAATGGTACACCAATGCAAATACCATTTAGTTTAAATTTGGGAAACAAATCTCTGTGAAAAATAAAGCAATCAAACCCAGGATGACTTTTTCCGAAGTCATTTTCAATCAATTTTAAGTCATCAACACTTTTATATTGTGCTGTTAATCTTCTTCTATTAATAATAAATGCATCATAACCATCATCTATAAATTTATTTACTTTTAAATAAAAATCTGGATATAGACCAATATCAACATTGCTATAAATAAGATATTCAGCTTTGCTAGCATTATATAATCGTTCTAAAATATCAATAATGAATGGGAGTTTAATTGGATGATTAAAGTTGTTTTTAGTTAATACCGAACGGTTTAAATTTTCGGTTTGATTAAAATCCTTAGGTATGATTTTTTTGTCCTCTTCAAATTGTGCAGTGTATAATTCTACGCTAATTACATCTTTTGCTTTTTGTTTTGCATTAATCATACTTGCAAACGTAATGGGCTGAGCAGTATATAAATCCGACGATTTATCTGCAATAAAGGGATTGATAATATGTGCAATGGAGTGCATTATATTCATCTAATATATTAAAAATTGATTTGTTCTCAATTAAACTTTATTGCTATTTTTGTTTAAATCCATCATTTTGAGACATTACCCTAAAATATCAATTGTTACTGTTAACTTTAATGGCTCTAAATATTTGGAAGAAACTATACTTTCTGTTTTAAATCAAAATTACCCAAATTTAGAATATATTATTATAGATGGTGGTAGTAATGATGGTAGCCTTGAAATTATTAAAAAGTATGAAAGTAGATTATCCTATTGGATTAGTGAAAAAGATGAGGGACAATACCATGCTGTACAAAAAGGGTTTGAAAAGGCTACTGGTGATATAATGGCATGGATTAATTCAGATGACTTATACGCACCTAATGCTTTTTATGGAGTGGCACAAATTTTTGAAGAATTTTCGCATGTTAAATGGTTAATGGGTATTCCAAGAGAATACAATGAACAAGGGGTTATGATGAGCCGAATAACTTTACCTTGGGGGCGTTGGTCTAAGCATAGATATTATACATATGATTTTCAATTCATACAACAAGAATCAAGTTTTTGGAAACGTGAGTTATGGGAAACAGCTGGTAGTAAAATGAATTTGGATTATAAGTATGCGGGCGACATGGAATTATGGTCGCGGTTTTTTAGACATGAGAAACTTTATACTACTATTGCTACATTTGCGGGATTTAGATACAATAGTCAAAATCAGCGCTCTATTGAATTTAGGCAAGCTTATTTACAAGAATGTGTGAATGTTATAAAAAATGAAATAAAGCAAATGCCAATCATAAAACGCTTAGGTTATTTTTTTCTGAGAGGCTTGGGATTAATTTTTGGTATCTTTTTCTTTTATGATGTTCCTATTTTAAATTTAATTTTCCCTTTACTATTTAATATTCCGCGCCCAATTAATTATGATTTTACTAAAATGAAGTTTGTTCATAAAAATTTATTAGTAAAACTCCCTCCTTTGTTTTTATGGAATAGGCAAGTGCATAAGAAAATGTTTAAAAAATAGATGTATGTTATTTGACACTATAAATTTTGGGATTTTTTTACCTATTGTATTTTTACTCTATTGGTTTGTTGCTCGTAAAACTGTAAATAATCAAAATTTACTATTGTTATTAGCAAGTTATTTTTTTTATTCCTGTTGGGATAAACGATTTTTATTTTTACTAGTAGCATCTACTTTACTAGATTATTTTGCAGGTTTATTAGTTAATAGGTCAGCAACAGTTAGTCATAAAAAAAGATGGATGATTTTAAGTGTTTGTATTAATTTATCATTACTTGGATTTTTTAAATATTACAATTTTTTCGTTTCATCATTTTCAGAAATGCTTTCTAAATTTGGGATAGCTAATAGTGATTTTACATTAAATATTTTTTTACCTATAGGTATCTCATTTTATACATTTCATGGTTTGTCATACATAATAGATATTTATAATGGAAAAATAGCTCCTGAAAAGAATTTTGTGAATTATGCTGTTTTTGTAAGTTTTTTTCCTTTATTAGTTGCTGGCCCTATTGAGAGAGCCACTCACTTACTTCCTCAAATTAAAGTAAAAAGAGAGTTTGACTATTCTAGAGCAGTTGATGGATTAAGACAAATATTATGGGGATTATTTAAAAAATTAGTAATTGCAAATCATTGTGCTGTATATACTAATATTATTTTTAATGATTCAACTATATTTACGAGTAGCACTTTATTTATGGGGGCTCTTATTTTTGCCATTCAAGTTTATGCTGATTTTTCTGGGTATACTGATATTGCTATTGGTACCGCGAAATTATTTGGCATTGAATTATTACAAAATTTTTCATTCCCCTATTTTTCAAGGAATTTAACTGAATTTTGGAGACGTTGGCACATATCACTTTCCTCTTGGTTTAGAGATTATTTATATATTCCACTTGGAGGAAACAGAAACGGTAAATTAATAACTATAAGAAATACTTTTATTATTTTTTTAGTTGGTGGTTTTTGGCATGGAGCTAGTTGGACATTTATTGTTTGGGGATTTGTAAATGCCCTTTATCTCGTTCCATCAATTTTATTTCCAGATAAAACTATTATGACTGATGTTGTTGCTAAAGGAAAGTTATTTCCAACACTTATGGAATTAGCAGGTATGCTTAGAACTTTTGTGTTAATTGCTTTGGTATGTATATTTTTCAGATCCCAAGATTTAGCTCATGCCATAACCTATTTTTATGGAATGGGTTCAAAAACATTATTTACTTTACCTGCATTAAGACCAATAGCTCTATTTTTTTTAATAGGATTTTTTATTTGTGTGGAATGGGTTGGTCGAAATGACAAACATGCCTTGCAAAATTTTGCTTTTAATAAACCAAAAGTTATTCGCTTAGCATTTTATTACTTTCTTATATTAGCTATTTATTTAAGCAAAGTCCCGGAACAGCAATTTATTTATTTTCAATTTTAGTGCATGAATTTATTTATAAAAAAAAACCTTATTTTTTTAATACTACTACCTTTTTTAATTTACTTATTATCTGTTTTTCTAGTATACAGTAATGTATATAAAAAAATAGCAACAAATTCATTGATATACCAAGCTTTAGATAAAAGTCGCAAAAAACAAATAGCAAAAAAAATAATATTAGGAGATAGTGTAGGAGAGCAATTATTTTCTTGTTATTCAGAAAGTGACACGCTTTTATCTTTAGCTACAAATGCTTCAATTAATATGGTTGGGCAGTATTTATTATTAAATAATTATTTAAATGCAGGAAATAAAATTGAACAGGTTTATTTAATTTACAATCCTTTAGGATTTAAAAATAATATGGAAGGGCATATAACATATCATTTTTTTTTAAAACCTTTTTATAGAGATGAGTATAAACCACTATTTTCAAAAACAGTCCTAACCCAATTAAACAAAATTCCTTTTATATCAATATGTCAAAATCCGCTTGTATTATCAAGTGATTGGGTCCCACCTAAAAGAAATTACCCTATAAATGAGACAAATGATACTGTTTTTTTATCTCCTATTTCTATAGAATATTTGCACAGAATAAAGAAGCTTAGTATCATTCATAATTTTAAATTCAAAATAATTTCGCCACCCGTTATTATTTCGAATAAACAAAAAATTAATAAGTTAGATAAACAATCAATAAACTCAAGTAATCTAACTGAAGAATTTAAAGATTATTTCGAACAAATCATATATTTAAATGACTCATGCTTCATGGATGAATTTCACTTAAACAATCCTAAAGTCTATTCAGAATCATTTAAAAATAAGTTTATACTTTAAGTAATTATGGCGCAATATATTTATAATACCAAACTTCAAAATCGAGCCATTGTTTAGTAGTTTTATCAAATTCATTTTCTAATGTTTTCTCGAATTCTTTTTTATTATAGAAATTGCGCTTCCATATTTTAATATCATTTAAACAATCGGTATAAGCCTTATGATGAGTATTCGGGATTTGATGTTTTGGTTCAATTCCAATATCCATATTTGGTATTACGCTATCTTCTCTGTTTGTTAATGGTGAGTTGGAAGGAATCTTAGTAAATGCTGTATCAGCATATTTAAAAATTTTATTGTAAAAATTATAGTTCTCTAATTTACTTAAGGGAACTTGAATCAATAATTGTAAAAAACGGCTGTCCCAAAATGGGGAAAACCCATGATTCATTAATTGAAATGGTTGAACCCAATGCCCCCTTGTACCACTATAAATGTTTGTGAAAAAACTTCTTGTCATTTGATGAGTCATAAATAGGTGTTCATTTCCTTGTAATGACTCAATCTCATTTTTATAGGCATGATAAGGATGCATTTTATGTTTAAATCGAAACCACCAACTAAATATAGATTTGTATGTTGCATCTACTTCTTCAAAATTTAGTTTTTTATGAATTGGAGCTGCCTTTAAAAAAAAGCCACCTAAAAATTCACCACCATGCCACCCTCCATATACTTGGCTTTTGCGAATTTCACGTTCTGTATCAAAATAGCTTTCGTTAAACTGATTTTCATAAAAGGAAATTTTTTCTATAGTATGGTCTAAATTAAACTTATTAGCCAAAGCAGATGCACCAATTACATCCTTGTCTTCTAATGGATCTAAAAAGGATAAATTACTGGTATAAAATTTAGTTTTAGATAGCTGATCAGACTCTAACGTTGCCAATATTAATCTCGAATCTGCTCCAGCTGTTAATAAACATAACTCAGTAATATTAGCATTATTATACTCTCTATTTATTTCAGTAAATGTTTCATAAATTAATATTGCCTGCTTGTCTTCGTTATTATCCACTATTGGTTTAGGCCTCCAATACACATGTTTTACTGATTTATTTTCATTTGCAATCACATATGAGGAAGGAGGTAAATTATGTATATGTTTATAAAATGTTTTATTGCCAAGTGTTACACCTAGCGTTAAAAATTCGGTAATAGCATTATAGTTTAGTTGCGAATTGTAAACTGCTAATGGCTGATATTCGTTAGATAGAATAATATAATCCTTATCTTCAAAAACAAATAGAGGGAACATCCCAAATTTATCATTTGTATAAACAAGTGTATGTTTGTCCTTATTATAATGAATAGCTGCAAATGCACCTTCTAAAAGTTCCATTTTGTTTTCGGCGCCATTAATTATTACCTCATTAAATTTTTCAGGTATCGTTTTATCTAATGGGGTATTTAGTTTTTTAAATGAAATATAGCCAGAAACTAAACTAAGTGAATTTTCATTTTCAAATAATGAGTCTTTAAAAGTATCAACTACACATAATAAAAAGTGAGGATTTTCTTTTTTAATAATTTTTCTTTTGCCATTTATGGTGAAATCTTTAACAACATTTTCTAATAATTGAAAATTAGAATGTTTTGATTTACTATATATTGCTAAGAAAGCAGCCATTTTATCGAATACTATTGTACAATTATAAGCATTTTTACCTATTTACTAGGCTTTTAGTCAAAAATGGATAAATTTGTATTAATGCTTTTTAAGGACAAAAAAATACAAAATGAATTAGAGGAAAATGGATTTGTAATTATTCCATTTTTAAAACCAGATGAAGTAACACATCTTAATGAGTTTTATACTAAAGTTCATAATGGAGAAGAACCACCGCATTTTATTGAAAATATTCACATGACTACTTGGTGTGAGGATTTTACTTATAAAGAGAGTGTTTCAAAGAATCTAATGTCAATTTTTACTCGTTCAAGTGAGCTTTATTTTGAAAATTTTCGTCGTTTAAATAATGTGTTTATTGTAAAAAAAAGTGGTTTACAAACAACATTTAAAGTTCATCAAGATTGGAATGTTGTTGACGAAACAACTTATCAATCGGTAAATGTTTGGGTTCCTTTACATGATGTTGACCAAAGTACAGGAGCATTATGGATATTAAAAGGTAGTCATAGAATTAATCGAAAAATAAGGGGTGCTGGTTATTTATTTCCTGATTATTCAAATTATACAAACGACTTGGAAAAAGTGGCTATATCCGTTAAGTTAAAGGCGGGTGAAGCTATTGTTTTTTACCATTCAGTTATACATGGTTCACCCCCAAATTTGAGTAATGAGAGTAGAAAAGCAGCTTGTTTTTCAGTTATACCAAAAAAAGCACCGTTATGTATTTATTTTCAGAAAAGTCAGAATGATGCGTTGCAACAGCACGAGCCAAATGATGAGTTTATATTTCAATATGATAAATTAAGAGTTGAAGCGGCACTTAACCCTCCTACTAAAAACCCTATAAAAATACATGATTCATACATAAATAAAAAAGTAGAATTAAAAGAACTAGAGGTGTTTTTAAACTCAAAGAAATGTTTTTTTAGCTTTCTAAATTATAAGACCAATAAAAACTAATATTTAAACACAATGAATTTTTTTACAAAATTATTTTCTAAGAGAGGAATTATTAATGAAAAAAAGAAGGATATTCCATATGAAAAACCAGTGGAAATACCATATGAAAAACCAGTTGAAAAATATATTCAGGAATTTACCAAAGAGGCTTATAATTTTGAAACAATTACGATAGATGAATTATTAAAAAGAGAAGACACATTATATGATTTATATACCAATAAAGTAGATGGATTTTTGATTAAAAATTTTTTAAGTGAAGAAGAGGTTGATAAAATTATGTCGAATTTTGATAAGGTATTAAACGACGATCCAGCACACACACATGTAGGTTTTACATATCCAGCTGTATTTGCTGAGTTTTCTAATCGTATTAGTAAATTGGAGGAAGATAAAAAAACTGAAGCTGTTAGCAATTACTTTAAAAAAACAAAAGTGTATAATTCTAATTTCAAAAATGAATATAGCATTGATGTTAAAGAACGTTTTGAAGGTTTGTTTAAAGCAATTTCTGGTAATAGAACTATAAAAGTTGCTGATGGGATGGATGGAATGGGAGAGTATCCATTTTCCACATACCGCTATTTAACTCCTGATGTTGGTTTAATGAGTGTGCATTGTGGAAATTATTTTGGCAAAACTTTTGAAGATTTTTATAAAGATTTAACTAAAAAAGTAGCAGTAGAAAATCAAATGAGTTTTTTTATTATGTTACAGGAGCCAGATTCTGGTGGTGAATTAACCTTATTTAATTTTAGATGGAAACAAGGGCAAACCAAAAATGATCCTAGAGAAGATAATGAAATAATTCAGCCAGATGGTTCAAAAATGTATGTAGAGGATAATCCCAATATTATTAAAGATAAAATTAAACCTAAAAAAGGAGATATGATTTTATTTCAAGGTGGTAATATTTGGCATCGGGTTGAAACCGTAACAGGCAATACTCCACGTATTACATTTGGTGGATTTATTGGTATTTCTATAGATAAAACTAAATTTTATTATTGGTCATAACTCAAATAAATTGTATAATAATATTTAAGTTCTGATTTTTGTTTCCCAAATACAAAGTGGTCTAAAAGGGAAAATTTCATTAGTTGAATTCCAATTTTTATTTTTCTCCCAATCATTTAATAAAACTGTAAACCTACATGCCATTGAATATTCAATAAATACATCCGTTTCTGATCCCATTATAATATCTACTAAATAAATACCTGCATTAAATAAATTAGCAGGAATGACACATTCTGTTTCATATAATCCAACTTCTAAATTAATTTGAGTTTCATTAGGATTAAAAGCATTTGATGCTGTTAAAACATTGGAGTGATAGTTTCTAATTTTTAAAAAGAATTTAAAATTAGATGTCTTCCTTACTTCAAATTTTATATGAATAGCAATTGGTTCATCCATGTAAACACTTTCACTTTTAGTATTTACTGAAATGATGCGACACATATTGTGTTCTAGAATTGTTATTGTGGAATTATTCAGGTGATTATAAAATTTGTTGTAGTATTCTTCAACAACTAGTTTTGAATTTCCTTTGTAAACAATTTTACCTTTTTCAATAAACATACATTCATCACACAATTCAATAACAGAGCCCAGATCATGGGAAATCATAATACAAGATTTTCCATCATTAGCTTGTTCTCTTATTTTTTGAATAGCTTTATATCTAAATTCTACATCACCAACTGCAATCACTTCATCTAATAAAATAATTTCATTATCAGTGAAAAGTGCTATAGATAGTGCTAACCGCAAGTACATTCCATTTGAATATGTTTTAACAGCTTCATGTATATGAGCAGAAATGCCACTAAATTCAATTATTTCATCAACTATTTTAAGAGTGTCATTTTTTTTTCGCCCTAAAATAGATGAATTTAAAAATATATTTTCATAGCCTGATAAATCGGGATGAAAACCTGTACCAATATCTAAAATAGATAAAATTGAACCTTTATATTCTATTTCCCCACTTGTTGGTGGTATTACTTCAGATAAAATTTTAAGTAAAGTGCTTTTCCCTGCTCCATTAAGTCCAATAATACCAAGTATTTCACCTTTTTTTAACTCAAAACAAATATCCTTTAATGCCCAAAAAAAATCCTCTTCAGAAGACTTTTTAAATAATGACTTCTTGCTTGTATCATATTTTTTTGAAATATGATTAGCCTTTAAGATTATATTTTCGTTTAGCATGTTATTGTTACAAATCAGTTTCTTTCCAATTTTCTTGTTGCATAAAGTATATATTTTGTAAAAAATACCTACTATTTCCAACACCCACATGAATAATAGGTTTAATCAATTTTAATTCAAAAAAATCAACAGGAAAAATATAATCACGTAAATTTTCTATTTTATTTATACCAGTTAACTCTTGAAAATCATTAGAAATTGTTAAGTTTTCAAACTCTTCTAAAGGAATATCAATTGTTTTTAAAGATGAAAGTATAAATCCTTTTTTACGAACGTAATCTAAAATTACATTCAAATCGGGCACATTATAATGGTATGCATTATTAATGTTTTTAATTTCTTTTTCAATTCCTATTTCCATTCCTTTATAAATGGCTTTTTTAATGAACAAGTCTTTTATATAAATTATTCCTCCAGGCTTTAAAACCTTCCATGCCGAATCTATAACTTTCATATGATTATATGCATGCCCAAACGATTCTAAAAAATATATAACATCAAAATTATTTTCTAAATAATAATTTTCTAAAACATGATAATCACCTTCTTTTACATTTACAATATTGTTTACTGTAGTTTGTCTAATGTATTCCTTTGCTTTTTCTACTTGAATACTTGATATAGTAATGGCTTCAATATTACAGCCTACATTTTCTGCAAAATAAATAGCAGGCCCACAAACTCCACAACCTGCATCTAACACTTTCATTTCTGGTTTTAAGCCAATAGCATCTATTTGATAATTTAGTAAAGTGCTTACATCTTTTGTACGAAATGCCTGTATCACTTTACCATATACTTTTAAAAAATTATCGGTTTGTTCGTTATAAAATTTTGCAACATCTTTTTTTATTGGTAATTCTGTTTTTTCAAATTCAATATGTGGTTCTGTATTTGTTTTTGAAAACAATCTGTATTTTATTTCCGCAACAATATTTTTTAGTGTATATTTTTCAAAAAAAGTTCTATTGTCAGATTTGTTTGTGTTTTGCAATGTTGTATTTTTCGTATTTGAATTTAAATAAATATTTGAAAATTCATCAATAGTAAATTCTTTTTGAGACTCTAAAATAGTTGACATTATTGGTAAATTAACGAAATCTGTTAATGTATTTTTAGTAAGAAAGAAATTTTCATCACATGCATATGATTTTATATTTCCATTATTATTGCCATAAATCCGCATTTTAACACCTTCATTAATAATTCCTATTACTATTCCTAACCTTTCTGTTTTAGTATTATTTGGTGGTGAACCATGTAGCAATGCATGATCATACAATAAAGCCTCACCAGCTTTCATATTAAGTGTAGTTAAATCTTTCCAAAGTTCTTGTTCAATGTTTTTAAATTGTGATGGAATACCAGGACCACGGTAGGTCATTTGTTTTGCATGACTTTGAGGTAAAACACAAACTGATCCGTTTTCAAAGGTAACATCAACTAAGGGAATCCATAAATTATAAGATCTGGCTTGAGTTTCATCTACCAAATTCCAATCCTGATGAGCTTGCAAAATACCCTTTCCATTTGCGGGTTTCACTACGTATGAACCACCGAGTAATCTATAATTGAATAGAGTGTTTTTTAAAAGTGGCTCAACTATTTTTTTTATATAATCACTTGTTTGTTTACGGAAATTAAAATCGGGAGAATGTGCAGTTGCATAAAAATGATTGGGTTGCTCTTTTTGAAATTGAAGGTAATAATCTTGTAAGTCTTTAATGTCATTAGCAGCTAGGCAAGGGAAAATGGTATACCCTTCTTTGGCTAGTTTTGCATCTTTTTCATGATTACAAACAATTTGCGATGTTTTAAAAATTAACCTTTCAACCATTGTATGAATTTAGAAATGATTTTTTTGGATTCAGTATTGGGCTGAATTAAATTTCGTATTTCATTCTCTGCAACTTGTTGCTTTTTGAAAGTTAATTTACCTATACTTTCACCTAATTGTGGACGTTTAAATATATCAATATGAAAATCAGTAAACTGTAATAAAAAATCGTCTTCTTGCTTAAATTGTTCTATTTCATTCGGTACTTCTTTATTCCAATAATGAAAAATCATTGGAGCATCTTTCGATTTAATGCCAGTTGTAATGGCTATTCGTGTATCAGTTGTTTTATTGGCTTTAGAATAGTGAATAATTGCTTGATTCAACACTACTGCTTCTGTTGCCAATGTTGGAATTACTGTTAATTTATTTTTTAATTGTTCTTGGTATCCATCAAAATAAAATGGCAATGTAGGAGCACGCAACGTATTATGCCATTTATGGCTGCCTTTTATAACTTCTAAGGTTCCATTTTCTTCTGTTGTATTTTGTAAAGGTGTCCAAATATTTAAGGCAATGAATTTTGTTTCATCAACTATTGTCCAATCTTGGTGCATGGGCATTTCGCTTCGTGGACCATTTCCTTTTGAAAGAAAAGCTGAGCCAAACCAAGTATAATCGATAAATATATTTTCTAATTGTGGCAATAATATTTTGCCAATAGCATCACTTATTTCTTTTTTTCGTGGATAATCATTTTCATAACTTGAAGAAAAAAAATCGGCAGAGGGTTTTGGGAAATAATTATTAAATAAGTCTTTTAAAGCAATAATATTTTCAGTACTTAATAATGTGATTTTCACATAACCATCTGTTTCAAATTGCTGTTGTAAGTTAGTATCTTTAAATATAGGTTTTGCCATTATTATTTAATCTTAAAAAGGCGTTGAAATAAATTTAGCTTTGGTAATTCCTGATTTATATTTTTTAATTCTTCATCAAAACCATATTCTTTAACCAATAATTCCTGATTGATTTTAGGGAAATCAAAAGGCACAAAACCAATAGATTCTCCTATACTAGGTCTACTAAATATATCATGTCCAAAATTTTGAAAGTTTACCATAAAATCAGGAGCTTGTTTAAATAACTCAATTTCATTTCTTTCGTTTTTATCCCAATAGCAAATTTGTATACTTGCATCTTTATGGGTAATAAAGGTATTTATCACTGGCCTAACTTTATCTGATTTATTTGCTGGCGAGTAATGTATGATACTTTGATCAAATACAATGGCTTGCCCTGCTTTTAGGTAACATGGTTGCATAACTTTATAAACAGATTCTTCAATGCCATCATAAATATCTGGTAAAGTGGCTCCACGATAGGTTTTAAATAAACGATTACTACGAGGTAATACCTCAATAGCGCCATTCTCTTTAGTTAAATCTATTAAAGGAATCCATATATTAATGCCTGTGTAAATTGACTCATCAACTAAAGTCATGTCTTGATGCATTTTTAAAATACTTTTTTCATCAGTACCTTTTACTATAAAACTACCACAATGTACTTTATAATCATAGAAATAGTTTTCTAAATTACGTTTCATCTGATCTTGTATGGCCTGATCTACTTCTTTTCTGTAATCAGTATCAGTAGCAAACGTACTTGTATAAAAACCTTTAACACCTTTTGGGTGTTTTATTTCATATAAATTAAGTAAAGCAGAAATTTCTGATTCATTTAAAAAATCAAGTATTACAAAACCATTATTATTTAATTGGTTTTGCAATTCAGCATCCTTAAATACTTTTGCTTTATGATCAAAATTTAACACTGGTTAATGAACTTATTTTTTACCTAACCTAAATTTTATTTCTCTAATAATATTTGGGATTGAATATTTTTCGAAAAAAGTCCTTGGGTCAACCCATTCTTGATGAGGTGTATTACTTTGTTCAATTGGTTTTTCAGTGGTTGAAGTTTGATTGGTTTGCATAGTGGTTATATATTGAGTAGTATTAGTTTTAGATAGATTATCTCCATTATACTGATACAGGGTTGATAATTCCTTAACTAACACTGTGTTATAATTTATACCCTTAATAGATGAAATGATGTTAATAATTTCATCATTAGAATAGATAGGATATGATTTTTTATAAGTATTTATTAGTTCTAATTGACTTAGTGATTCGTTATTACTATAAAGATCTGATAAGCGTTTATTATTATATGTTTTAAAAAATGCTTCATCTACTTTATAAACGTTCACTGCATTTTCACTATTAGGTAATTGATAATAATGAAGTAATTGAGCATTTTTTTGTGTAATACCGATACCAACTCCTATTCGTGTTTTACCTGAAATATTTGGAGGTGATGCATGTATAGTTCTATTATTAAAAATAAGAGCTTCCCCAGCTTTCATATCAATTATATCTACATATGGAAAAATAGTGTATAAATGGTCTGATAATACTGATTTTGATTGCGGAGAAGGGGATGTACGAGGTTCATTAAATAATTTTTGACTCCCCTTTATTACTCCTAATGCACCATTGTTTTTATTCACATCCATCAATGGTATCCAAACTGTTGCCGAACAAAATTGTTCTTCATCAACAAAACTCCAATCCTGATGTGGAGGTACAATATTTTGCAAGCCAGCTTCTTTAATTACATAACTTGCAGTAAATGGTTTATAGTCGCATAATAAAGGATTTAATTTTGGAACTAAAACATCAAACAATTTATTAAAAATGCCATTTATATAGTCTTCGTTACTATTATCTAAACTCACATGAAATCCATACTCGCCAATGTGATTGTGGTTTAGAGATAAATAATATTTTTTTAATTCTTCTACTTCATTTGTATTTAATAATGGAATTTTAACATAACCATTTACATCAAATGCTGTTTGGGTTTCTTCGTTTATAAACAAAGGTGCTATTGAATTTTTCTTTTCCAATGAGGTATTTTTATTAACCTCATCAAATCGCGGCTTATTTAAGCCACTTAAAAAATCTTCATATGAAAATATTTGTTCCTTATATGGAAGAACTCTTAATTCTTTTAAGCCAATTGGCTTTAGCCAAGGATGGAAATTCGTATAAAAATTGACATTTGTTTCTAATACAGTCACTTTATTAGCATCGGCATCTCTATCAAAATGATAATGTAATGAAGTTGATTCTTTAGGAATCATAATTAATTGAATAGCAAGTCTTAACCCAGGTGTTTTATTAATATTACTGTAATGTACAATACTATCATCAAGTATAACTCCCTCACCTGCCTTTACATTCATGGGAGTTAAATGCTTACTAATAATTTCATCTTTTAGATTTCTTAATTCCCAAGGTATCATAGGACCTCGTAATTGGCCAAATCGTTTATGGCTTCCATCTACCATTTGTAATGTACCATTTTCTTCATTACTATCAACTAATGGAACCCAAATTGAAACTGACGTGTATTTTACTTCATCTACAAATGCCCAATTTTGATGCATCGGCACTTCGCCTCCTCCCTCTTTTTTACGAATATAATTTGCTATAATAGGTGTATAATTATTCAAGTACTCATCAGCTTTAGCTTGAAATTTAGCTGTAATTATATCATATACTTTTTGTTTATAATCTATGTTTTTATCGATAAATGTAAAATCATAGCTAATGTCATCTTTGGTATCAAAATCAACTAGCGCAGAAGTTTTTGGTCCTCCACTTTGTTCTATGGTATCAAAAAACATTTCTTTTAAATAATCTATTTCCTCTGAAGATAAAAATGGAACCTTAACATAACCTTTTATGTTAAATTCTTTTTCTAGAATTTCATTTTTAAAAACAACGTTTGGCATATATTTTTTTGGAATTATAAATTTTCTACAATTCGTTTTTCAAATTTAACAAAAATGAAGAAGGAAATGCAAAATAAAACACACGATGTACCAAATGTTACATAAGATGCCAATGAAATAGATTGATTTTGGAAAAGGGCGCCACGCATTCCTTCCATGGCTAAAGCTAGCGGATTTCCAAATCGATAAATGTTTTTATATTCATCAGGCACTATCACTGCCGAATAAAAAACGGGTGTTAACCAAATGCCGAAATTGATAATAAAAGGTATAGCATGAGCAAAATCCCTATACTTTAACACAATAATACTACACAGCATGCCTATAGCAAAGGATAGAATAGTTATTTGCAAAAAATAAAACAAAACAGTAACTGCATTAAATCCAATACTATGATGTGTAAATAAAACAACTAATAATGCTAATAATAGTAAAACAAAACATTCTATTATTACAGGCATTACTTTCGACAATAAAATAATAATACGTGGGAATGAAACCTTATTTATTAATTCGGAAGATTCAACTAAACCATATGTACATTTACCTATAATACCTGTAAATAAATACCATAAGACCAATCCAGTTAATACAAATTGGGGATATGGAATATCTTCTGTATTTAATTTAATAAGGTTTTTAAAAAAAATTGTGTAGACTG
>ERZ724520.805-NODE-805-length-16598-cov-4.589434_pt1 | contig 16598 bp, 8 predicted proteins | sample MGYA00376053_ERZ724520 | MGnify/ENA primary metagenome ERZ724520 (study PRJEB28724, sample SAMN07190886) | activated sludge metagenome | isolation source: activated sludge of sewage treatment plant in Hong Hong | place: USA: Christiansburg, Virginia | collected... | reverse complement strand
TATAATCAAAAAGCTAAAACTGGTAATAAGTATGGTTCTTTCAGATATGGCACTAATACAGCTGGAGATTATTTTTACACAAATGGTATTTTATTAAATGCTGGTACAACTTATTATGCATCTGCTGATTATATTACTGATGGTGGTGCTGGATGGTCTAATTTTTCATTATTATATGGAACAACACAAACTACAACAGCATTAACTGCAATTGCGTCAGCAACTGGAGCATTAAATAATACAATTTATAAAAATTTAAATGGTACATTTAGTGTAAGTGCTACAGGAATTTATTATGTTGCTGTAAAAGCAATAGGAACTTCTGCTCCTTGGTATTTATCTTTTGATGATTTATTAATTACTACATGTGCACCTCCTACTAGCGTTACTGTTAATAGTGTTGCTCAAACAAGTTTAAATGTAACTTGGGGAGTGCCTGCTACAGGAAGTCCTGCAAATTATGTTTATGAAATTCGTACTGCTGGTGCAGCTGGTTCAGGTACTACTGGTTTAGCTACTACAGGAACTGTTACAGCTCCAACTACTTCAGTAACTGTAACAGGTTTATCACCATTAACAGCTTATACAGTTTATGTAATGGGTGATTGTGGTTCTGGAAGCTTAAGTTCTTGGACTGCTCCAACTACATTTACAACATTAGCTAACTGTCCAGTTCCAACTTCATTAACTATTTCTGCTATCACTCCAACAAGTGCGGTAAGTTCTTGGACTGCTGGTGGTGCTGAAACTCAATGGGATATTTATTATGGTCCAGCTACTTCTGTTCCAACTGCAACTACAGTTCCAACTGCAACTGCAACTGCAACTAGCTATACTTTAAGTCCATTAACTCCATCTACAAGTTATTCTGTATATGTAAGATCTAATTGTGGCGCTGGTACAACAAGTATTTGGACTCCAGTTGCTGCATTTGCAACACCTTGTTTACCTCCAGATGTATTAACAACAACTGGTAATACACGTTGTGGTATTGGTACAACTACTTTAGGTGCAACTACAACTGGTGGTGCAACTTTACAATGGTATGCAAACCCAACTGGTGGTGCTGCTATTGGAACTGGTTCTGTATTTACAACTCCAACAATTTCTACTACTACTAATTATTATGTAACTTCTACTGGAGGTTTATCAACTTCTTTCTTAGGAAAAGCATCAACATTAGGAACTGATGGTACAAATACATCAGGTGCATATTTAATTTTTGATGCATTCTCTAACTTTACATTAAATTCAGTTGTTGTTTATCCATCTGGTACAGGTGCAGGAACAGTTGTTATTGCATTACAAAACTCAACTGGTACTACTTTACAAACTGCAACAGTTTCTGTTACTGGATCAGCTACAGCTGTGGCTCAAACAGTACCAGTTAACTTTAATATTACTCCAGGAACTGCATATCGTTTAGTTTACTTATCATCAACAGGTGGGGTAACTGCATTATACCGTGATTTCTCTGGAGCTACATTCCCTTACACATTGTCAGGAGTTACTTCAATTACTAATGGTTCAATTGGAGGTTACTATTACTATTTCTATAACTGGAGCGTAAGTTCTGGTTGCGAAAGTGCAAGAACAATGGTAACAGCTACTGTTACTGCACCTCCTGCTGTAACTTTAAGTACTCCAGCTGCAATTTGTGCAGGTTCAGGAATTGCTACTTTAAGTGTTACTTCAACTGTAAGTGATTTTACATCTTATGTTTGGACTCCAACTGTAGGTTTATATACTGATGCTGCTGCAACTACTGCTTATACAGGTGGTAATGCTTCAACTGTTTATGTTAATTCTGCAAGTGTTGGTACATTAAACTTTATGGCAAATGCTACTAATACAGTTACTGGTTGTGCAAATATTGCTACAACTTCAGTTACTACAAAAGAGGCTCCAACAAGTTTAACTGTAACAGGAACTCCAAATCCACTTTGTACTGGAAGTACTGTTTCATTAACTGCAACAGCTAATTCAATACCTGTAACATTATTTACAGAAGACTTCAATGGTACTTCTTCTGCATTTACTAATACTAATTTAACAACAACAACAGGTACAGGTACAGTTTCTTTAGCAGCATGGACTTTAAGAAATAGTCCTTATGCTTGTGGTGTTGGTACAATTTCAAGTAATGACTTATCTCAATTCTATTTAACTGATGCCGATGTGGTAGGTAGTGGAAGTAATACAAGAACGTTCTTACAATCACCAGCAATTAATACAACTGGAATGACAACGTTAAACTTGAATTTCTACCACTATTATAATTACTATAATACTAGTGATTCAGCTAAAGTTGAAGTTTCTACAAATGGTGTTACATGGTCAACATTAGTTAACTATTCAACTGGAGCAGTTGATATTGGTACTCCATCATCATTTGTTCCTGTAACACTTAACTTGAATGCTTATGTAGGTTTCCCAACATTATATGTACGTTACAGATATTCATCAACTTGGGGTTATGGATGGGCAATTGATAACTTTAGATTAAGCGGTACATCTTTAAGCGATTATTCATACGCTTGGACATCTGCACCTGCTGGATTTACATCTACAATTTCTAATCCAACAAATACACCAACTACAACAACAACATACTCTGTTGTAATTACTAATACTGCTACATCTTGTTCAAATACAGGAGCTGTAACAGTTACAGTAAATCCTTTACCAACAGTTGTTGCTTCTTCATCTAGTTCATTAGTATGTGCTGGTTTACCAGTTACTTTAACAGCAGCTACTACAGCTACTACAATTAACTGGAGTACTGGTGCTACTGCAGCTACTACAATTGCAAATCCAACTGTTGCAACAGTTTATACTGCAAGTGTAACTAGTTCTGCAGGTTGTGTTGGAACATCAACAGTATCTGTAAACATTAATGCTTTACCTACAGTTACTGCAAGTTCTACAAGTTCTGCAATTTGTGTTGGTTCTACAGCTACATTAACTGCTGCTACTACTGAAACAGTAATTAGTTGGAATACAGGAGCAACTACTGCTTCTATTAGTACAACCCCAACTTTATCTACAGTTTATACAGTATCAGTAACAAATACAAATGGTTGTGTTAAAACTGCAACTACAAACGTAACTGTAAATGCTTTACCAACAGTAACAGTTAGTGCATCTAATGCTACTATTTGTGCTGGTTCTGCGGTAGGTTTAAATGCTGCTACAACTGCTTCATTAGTAAACTGGAGTAATGGTGCAACTGGTTCTTTAATATCTGCATCTCCAATGTTAACTACAGTTTATACAGCTACAGTTACAGATGGTAATGGTTGTGTTAAAACTGGTTCTGTAAACGTTAATGTTAATCCTAAACCAAATGTTACAATTTCAACTACAAATTCTGTAATTTGTGATGGTAACACAGTAGTATTAACTGCTAGTACATCTGCAACATCTTATACTTGGAATACAGGTGCTACAACTGCATCAATTTCAATTACACCTACAGTTGCTACAAACTACATGGTAAATGTAACTGATGCAAATGGTTGTACTGGAAATGCAAGTATTTTAATAATTGTAAATCCTTGTACTGGAATTGAAGAAAACCAAAACTTTGCTTCAATTAACATTTATCCTAATCCAAACAATGGAATTGTTAATGTAACATTAACTTCTGCATTAGCTCAAAATTCTACTTTAGAAATTTATGATGCAATTGGTAAATTAGTTGTTAAACAAGCTTTAACAAGTGAGTTAAACACTATTAACATTTCTGATTTAAATAACGGTATGTATATGTTTAAAGTAATAAACAATACTAAAACTGTTAAATTTGGAAAAATTATTAAACAATAATAATTAGTTAAATTAAAAAAAAGGGTGATAGAATTCTATCACCCTTTTTTATTTATCTATATTTCCATAAATTAGTCTTTAAACATTATAACCTCAAAATCTATGAAACGAACTTTTACTTATCTAACAATTATTCATTTTTTATTTTTAATTCAATTATCATTAAAGGCTCAAACAAGCACATTTACTGCTTGTGTTGGCGATAACTTTTCTGCAAATGTTAACTCCTGTACGTATTCAAATTGTTCGAGTACAACTGCAACCGGTTGGAGTATATTTGGACCATCATTTAGTCATTCAGGAATAAATTACACGAGTTCCTTGTCTTTTTCAAACCCAATGCCTTGCAATAATGAAACCTTTTATTTTTTAAGCAGTGGAACATTTACAATTACTTCTACAAGTTTTTGTGGAAGTAGAACATTTATAATAACAGTTAATCCACGACCAACTGTTACAGTTTCGAGTGGAGCAATATGTTCAGGAAATTCTTATACAATTGTACCATCAGGAGCAAGTTCTTACACTTTTCAAGGAGGAAGTAGTATAGTTTCACCAACTACAACCACAACTTATTCTGTAATTGGAACAAGTTCATTAGGCTGTATAAGCACAGGTTCAGCAATAAGTACTGTTTCGGTTAATCCTAAACCTGTTTTGATTGCAACTACTACAACCTCATTAATTTGTGCAGGTAGTAGTGCAATTTTATCAGCTTCAACTTCAGCTATAACCTATTCATGGAGTTCGGGCGCCACAACATTAACTACAAGCGTAAATCCTACAACTACCACAACCTATACTATTGGAGCAATAAGTTCAGCGGGTTGTAGTAATTATGCAACTGTAACAATCAATGTAAATACTTGCACAGGTTTAAATGAATTTAACAGTAATGAAGCTAGTGTTTATCCAAACCCAGCAAATGAAATACTAAACATTAAATTAAATTTCAGCATTAATTCAAATATTACATTTGAAATTTATGATATTTCAGGAAGATTTATTTCGAAACACTATTTATTAAATGAAAGTAATGCAATTAACCTTGATGGTTTAAATTCAGGGTTATATATGTATAAAATCAATACAAGTTCAAACTCAATTAAATTTGGAAAATTCGTTAAACAATAACTTAATTGGTAGAAACAAAAAAGGCTATTTCTTATATTAGAAATAGCCTTTTTTTTTAATAAATTATTTTTACTAGAAAAAATCAAAAAAGAACATTACGGCAGCGTAATATTTATTTACACCATTAGCTGATCCAACAACGCTTCCGTTTTTACGAATATCACCATTTGATTCAACCTTTCCAACAACACTACCGTTGATACGCACATCGCCATTTGATTCTACTTTACCAATCACAGAACCATTTTTACGAATATCTCCATTAGATTCAATTTTACCTTTTACACTACCGTTAACTCTAATATCACCATTAGATTCAAACTTTCCTTTAACACTGCCATTTAAACGCACATCACCATTTTATTCGATTTTTCCATAAACAGATCCGTGTTTTCTTAAATCTTGAGCTGATATGGTATTAATAGCTAAAAATGCTACAGCTACCAAAAATACTTGTTTTAATTTCATATTATTTTTTTTAATTGTTTATACTAAACTAAATATAATAATTAAAATCAAATTAGCAAAGCATAGAAGTAAAATTCAAAATTAGGTTACTCAATTAAATGTGAGTACTTTTGGGTAAAATAAATCAATTAATGATATTTTCTATTATCATTATAATTAATCAAATAAATAATCAATAAATGACCTTTGCAGAATTAAACTTAATTAAACCATTATTAGACGCATTAATAAAAAAAGGATACACATCACCCTCACCCATTCAAGAAAAAGCAATACCACCTATTTTATTAGGTAAAGATATTTTTGGCTGTGCACAAACTGGTACAGGAAAAACAGCAGCTTTTGCACTTCCTATATTGCAATTAATGAATGCTAATAAAACTCCCAATAAAAGAAGGGAAATAAAAGCATTAATACTTGCCCCTACACGAGAATTAGCCTCTCAAATTAGCGAAAACTTTAAAGAATATGGTTCAAATTTAGGATTTGTACATGCAACTATTTTTGGAGGAGTTTCTCAATTTCATCAAGTAGAAGCATTAAAAAAAGGAGTAGATATTTTAATTGCAACCCCAGGTAGATTATTAGATTTAATGAATCAGGGATTTATTAAACTTGGCGGTATAGAATATTTTGTATTAGATGAAGCTGATAGAATGCTAGATATGGGCTTTATTAACGATATAAAAAAGGTAATTGCAAAACTTCCAGCAAAAAAGCACACCATGTTTTTTTCTGCTACAGCAGCGCCAAATATTATGAAACTTGCTAATACTATTTTACAAAATCCTGTTAGCGTAGCGGTTAATCCAGTTTCTTCAACAGCAACATTAATTAAACAAAGTGTATATTTTGTAGAAAAAGCAAAAAAGACTAATTTATTAAAGTTTGTATTAAAAGAAAATAACATTAAACATGTTTTAATTTTCACAAGAACCAAACATGGTGCAGATAAGGTAGCAAAAGCATTAAATGCCTTTAATATTAAAGCTGAAGCCATTCACGGAAATAAATCTCAAAACTCCAGAGAAAGAGCTTTAAAAGGTTTTAAAGATAGGACTCTGCAAGTGCTAGTAGCTACAGATATTGCATCGCGTGGGATTGATGTAGACAAACTTACCCACGTAATAAATTTTGAAATTCCTGAACAAGCCGAAACTTATGTGCATAGAATTGGACGTACAGGTAGAGCTGGTGAAAAAGGTGAAGCAATTTCGTTTTGTACTAGAGAAGAAATGCCTTATTTTAAGGATATTCAAAAATTAATTAAAAAGGATATAGAAGTTGTAAAAAAACATCCTTTTAGTTAATAGCATTATTAATTATTACTAAGATTTATTCTTAAATATGCCAGTAATTTTATCTTTTAGATGAATTACTTTGGCTATGTTTTCTTGAATAGCAGGCACTGTCATTTCAGTTATTTGAGAATCACTTAAAGACTTTAATGATTCGGGGTAAAACAGTAAAAAGCTCGTAAATTCATTGTTTTTGCTCAATAATTTTGGCATATTATCAACATTAAAATCGTAGGAAACAGTTTGCTTTCTGCCACTTAAAAACACATATAAGTCATCTGAATTTACTTTTTCAATAATATCGTTATTATCAAAATTATTAATCATTAAGTAATTATAAAACTCACGTTTTTTATCTTTTATAATTGATGTAAAAGCATCTATTGTTTTTTGTTGACCGTAAATAACAGAGTTTACTCCTACCTGTTTTAAAATAGCATTTATTTTTTTTGACACTAAATTAAACCCACTTTCTAATTCGGCATTAGGAGTTAATACAACTACCAATTTACTGTAAGTATTTAATGGCTGAATAATCTTTGAAATAATAATTGACTGTTTTGTTTTTACCAAAAGATTATCAGCAATGGTACCGAAAATTAAATTACTAGTGGCCTGCTGAGCTTTCCAACTAATTAATATATCAGATATATTATAAGCTTTTGCGGTTCTTGCAATACCATCAACAATGCTTAAATCTACCTTTTTTAAAACTTGAACTTTTTTATCGCCTGAAGAAATTTGTTCTACAACACTGTCAATTACCTTTTTTACAACATTGATTTTTTCATCCGCTTCATCACTATCCTCAACAATTGACAGTGGATAAATTGGTTCCATAGATTTTGGATCTTTTATAATTAATGATAAATCAATTAAACGAGCAATGTTTTCGGGATTACTAACAGGTATTAAAATACGCTCCGTTCTATCAATTACTTTTTTAGAACTTTCGTTATCTGCAATGGCAATTTTTCGAGCAGCACGTTCAGTTGCAAAAGAACTAACCATACATGTAATTAAAATTAGAATAATAGTACCATTAATTACATTTTGATCAAACATTCCTTTATCATAACCAACCTTTATAACAGCTAAAGTAGCAGCCGCGTGTGATGCACTTAAACCAAACATGACACGGCGTTCGTATTTAGTATATTTATAAATAAAGCCAGTTACTTGAGCTGCAAGCCATTTTGTTAAAAGTGCAACAGCACTTAATATACCAGCAAAAACAAGAGCGTCAGTTCCTTTAAAAAACAAAGAAAAATCGACCAACATACCAGCACTTATTAAGAAAAATGGGATAAAGATGGTATTACCAATAAATATTACCCTATTCATTAAAATAGAATTATGTGGAATAACTCTATTTAAAGCCAAACCAGCTAAAAAGGCACCGATAATTGGTTCAACACCTGCTAATTCGGAGAAAAAACCTGATATAAAAACTACAGCAAGCACATAAATATATTGAGAACTCCCCTGCCCTTCTATGTTTCTAAAAAACCATCTACTTACCTTTGGTAATAAATATAAAACCGAAAATGCCAATAATGATAATGAAAGTATTAACCGAATCCAAAATTGAGAATTAATTTCACCATCCACTACATTTGTAATAACACCTAATAAAATAAGAACTGCACTATCTGTAATAATTGTACCACCAAAAGAAATTTGTACAGCTCTATTCTTAACTATACCCATATTACTTACAATAGGATAACTAAGTAATGTGTGGGTACTAAACATACTAGCTAGCAATAATGCAGGCCATAAGGTAAAATTAAACACATAGGTACAAACTATAAAACCAATAATTATAGGTATAAAAAATGTAAAGGCACCAAAAACAACACTTTTAGAACGATTACGCTTATACTCTTGCATATCAATTTCTAAGCCAGCAAGAAACATAATATACAGTAATCCTGTTTTACTGAATAACTCGAAACTAGTTGATTTCTCGATGATATGTAAAGTATTTGGACCGATAATAACACCTGCTATGATTAAGCCAATAATACCAGGTATACGAAAACGCTTAAGAATTAATGGGGCAAATAGAATGATTAATAAAACAAGGGATAGTATTAAAACTGGGTTTTTTACAGGGAGATTTTGATTAAAAAATTCCTTAATCATTAATAAATTTCCACTAATTTGTAACATACCTGTTGTTTTTACAAAATTAGTCAAATTCTTAAATCAATTACATAAGAGCTAAATTAAATTTAAGTCAAAAAAGAGATTAATCAACCCCATCAAGTGTGATAATGTATACAGGATCAAGCAAATTTTTATCTATAACTAGGTTTAAAACCTTAACTCTATCTTTAACTTCGGATAATTCTTGATTTATAAATGAATTTAAAGCATTAGCTTTTGAATTTTTAATAGAAGTATAAAATACATTTATTTTGTCTTTACCAATTATAACTAAGGATTTATCAATTATTGATGTTTCAGATTTTACCCTTCCAGCAATTTTATCATCTATATATTTTACAAATAATGAATCTGTTAGTTTAATCTTTTTATCCATATTTCTATCAAATGCAGCTGAATCCAATTGTAAGACATCTTTTGCATAACATTTCTTAATTTCGCGGATTGTAAGAAGTTCTTTTTCTTTAACGGTATCAGTATTTAATTCAATTTCGCACATTAACTCTTGTTTATCTTTTAACAAACCATTTATTTGTTTGAAACTAGATTGTTGCTTTTTAGTTAAATCTGTTTCAAGATAAGCTGATTCTATTTCAATTTCTGAATTATCTTTTTTACGCAACATGCCACCAATTAAATTTACTGGAGCCGAAATAGTTTTAACCATTAAATTCTTGACTAATTTTAATACTATAGGTTTTATTTTATAGTTAGGATCATCTAAATTACCATCAACTGGCATATCAATGTCAACATTGCCTTTTTTATCTCTTAAAATAGCTAATAATAGTTTTAATGGCACATTGTACTGCCTTAACTCCTTATGTTTTTTTCCAACTTTAGATTTTTCCAATAAAAACTTAGTGGAACTGTTTAATTTATTATCTAAAATTTTAATGCTACTGTTAATATTTAAATTTCCTTTTTTAAATGGGAAACCAGTGTAATATTTGCTGTAAGCATTAAAAGTAGTAAGAGGAAATTTATTAATATTAATATTTACAATCATATCTTTAAAATTTTTGGCATCTGCAGTAAAATCAACAGCTAATTGCCCCACATCATTTAATATTGAACTTAATCTTGCTGATACACTGTCGTTAGATGATGAAATTCTACTTGTTGCAATATTTAAACTTTTAGTTTCAATGCTCATTTTTTCCCCCACCAAAAAATCATTATAAACCACATTCGCATTTGTTATTTCAAATTTATTTGCACTATAAGTATTCAAAATCAAATCCTTAGATATTTGTTTAAAATAATCATAGATATAAACAAACACATTTGAACTGCTATTTGAAGTGGCAGGTGTAACAACAGTTGCCGTATCATTACCTTTTACAACTACAGCAGTATCTAATTGTTGGTACAACCTATTAATACTATTGCCATTAGGATACATCTCAAATAAGAAATAAGGATCTGATAAGGTAATAGCATCTATTTTATAAATATTTTTAGCAATATTTAGAGTATCAATTTTTATTTTTAATTCATTCCAAGAAGTAAGCTTTTGATCATAGGCATCAATAAATACAAAATCATTTACCCCTAAATCACCACTTATTACAAAATCTGAAGCCGTTTTGGTGTTTCCTTTTACAAAAGATTTTACACTTAAATAAGAATGTAATTTATTAAATCTTAAAAAATCTTTCACATAAGGATTTAATTGATCCATTGGAAAGTGCTTTAAATCAATAGCCACATCATAAAATTGTTTTTTTAAATCATATTTTAAATTTAAAGCTAGTTTACCTTCTTCATTAATTTTTGAAAGCAATGTAAGTGCAATATCATTTTTATAAGTAGCAAACTTTGGAACAATTAAAGTATATTTTGAGAGCCAAAATCTTACATTTCTATCACCATCTTTATATGAAAATAAACTATTAGAAATTTTCACATTTTCGATTAGCACTTTAAACTCATCCTCTGAACTAGATTTCTTTTCTACCTTTTTAGTCCCATCATCTTTTGTTAGCTCAGCTATTTTCTTAAGAATATCATCAAAATTTAACTTACCCGATTTACTCAAAATATTTACATATAAATTATTTATTTCCAATGGATAAATATTTAATTCGTTTTTGAATAATGGAGCATAATCAGTTTGAGTATAAAACTTTGACCAACTTATAAATGGTGTTTTACCATCTTTTTCATATAATTTAAAATCATTAATTTCTAATGATGCCGTAAAAACATTAATATGAATATTGTTTAACGAAATTTCTCTCCCTAAATACTGCTTATCGTATTTTTGAATGGCATACTTAGCAATAGGATCAATAAATAAGATTACTAAAACTAAAAACGCTAATACTACTATAAATAAAATTGAAAGGTATTTTAGTATTTTTTTAAGAAACTTCATTAATTATAAAAAGAGACCTTAAATTTAATACTTTATTTAAGATTATATCACTAAAATCCGTTTTTCTAAATTCTATTTAATTTCCAATCTAAAAACCTTTGAAGTTTTACGGTCTTCTTTTAATCTATCTACAATTAAATTTTCTGAAATAGATTCAAAATACCTAGGGTATAAATGAACATCTTCTTCTTTGATATCAAATATTGATTTTTTTACCATTTTACCATCATTGCCAATTTTAACACATGTAAGGTAACCACCTCTTCCACTCGTGTGTGAGTATGGAGTTTCTGATAAACTTAAATTCATATTCTTAACATTATCTAAATAAAAAAAATAATCTTCGCCTTTATATTGATGGTAATGGAAAGATAAATCTGCAGTGCCACTACCAGATTGTTGTTTAGGTATTTTATTACACCAAATTGTTTTACCTTGTTTGTCTACTTTTAAAACTAATAAATCATTATAATAATAAGTATAAGTTGTGGTAGTAGTTTTACCATTGTAGTAAGTATGAGTTACCACGTAATATTCTTCTCCAATAATAACCATACTTCCATCTGGGTTAAAAACTATTTTTTTGAAAGTTAAGTTTGCTGCCTCTAAATCACTATCCTTATTTTTTTTATCCATTTTGCGTTTAGTTCTTTCCGACTCATAGGCTTTTAAAACCTCAGCAGGAAATTCACAATATGTTTTTTGAATATTCTTTACCGTATTATTTTCATTATACTCAAGTTTAATTACATAGGCCCCATCAGAACCAGAACTATTCTTTTTATTTGAATAATAACCAACAATAACAATATCATGATTTAAATCTTCTTGTAATAATACAGAATGGGTAAACTTATTTTCTAAATTAATTTTTATGGCTTGTAGATTATTATCTTTTTGATTAACTCTAATCAACTCATAACGCATTGCATTTTTATTTTCATGATCTACTTCTCCATCAATTTCATTATTTATTTTTACACTTGTTAGCATATAAATATTACCTCTAGAATCTACTTCATAATCTAAATTATTCATATCAGCTTCCGAATAAGGCATTTCAATTTCCGATGCATATAATTTTTTCATATTTGCATCATATAAATTAAAACCAATAATATCTTTATTTAATTTATCTCTTCTTTCTTTAGGTTTAACTCTGTAAGTTACAAGCATTTTTGAACTATCAGATGAATAATTAAAACTATATTTACCATAAGGATCTAGGCGCCCAGTTTCAATCAATTTAATTTCATTAGATTCAAATTTTATTGCCTTTTTATTAAATGGCAATGCAAATAATCTTTCGGTTTCAGTTCTTCTATCCCAAGTAGAATAAAACCAATAATAATTATCTTTTACACTAAAAAAGCCTTCATTAGCAAATTTCTTGCTGTCATCTGGTAACAATACCGTTTCTTGTTTTTTCAAACTTTTAAATTTATCATCAAAAATTTGAAACACCATATCATCCCCTTTTCGAAAATAAACTTCGGCATAATCATTTGAATTGAACTTATAAAAGCCCATATCTTCGTGTTTTCTAACGGTTTCAAACTCCTCACTAAAACTATAATTAATGGTTTGTGCAAAAAGTGAATTTGATAATAAGGTTAAGAATAGTATTTTTTTCATGGTTGAACTTATAATGTAATGTTTGAATTTTATACAAAAAAAACAGTGGCTATTAACCACTGTTTTTTATTTTTTATTTCTTTTTAGCAGCTACTTTTTTAGGAACCGCTTTTTTACTTGCTGCTTTTTTAACAGCAGTTTTCTTGGCAGGTGCTTTTTTAGTTGGTGCCAATTTTACAACAGTAGCTTTTTTAGGGGCTACTTTCTTTGTTGCAGTTTTTTTAGCAGTTGCTTTTTTCTTAAATGCATTTGGTACTTGAGTAACAATCATTTCTTTTACTTCCTCAATTGTTAATGTTGCTAATTCTTCAGGTGTAAATTTACCTCCACCATTTTTAATTAACTTAAGTTGTAATTTACCAAATTTAATTTGTGGTCCCCAACGCGCATTTTCAACCGATATTTTTTCTTCTGGCCAATTTTGAATGTAACGATTTGCTTCTTTATCTAATTTCTTTTCTATTAATTCGTCAATATCACTTTGAGATAAATTATCAAAATCATAAGCACGTGGTACGTTAATAAACATTCCATCGTATTTAATAAATGGCCCAAAACGTCCTTTACCTTTTGTAACTCCCTTGCCTTGATAATGAGCAATTGGTGCATCTGCTAATTCTTTTTCTTTAATAATTTCTATGGCTCTTTCCATATCCATTGTTAATGGATCAATAGTACGAGGTATTGAAATAAAAGCCTCATCTAATTTAATGTATGGACCAAAACGACCAACACCAATAACTACTTCTTTACCTTCGTATGTACCTAAATTCATTGGTAATTTAAATAAATCCAATGCATCTTCTAAAGTTATAGTATCTAAACTTTGTGTTTTTCTTAAACTAGCAAACTTAGCAACTTCACCAGTTTCTTCATTTGTTTCACCAATTTGAGCTAAAGGACCAAATCTTCCAATTCTAACAATAATAGGTTTTCCACTCACTGGGTCAATTCCTAAACTACGCTCACCACTTGCACGTTCACTATTTTCCATAGTGTTTTCAACTGTTTTGTGAAACGGAGTATAAAACTCGCCTAACATTTTTTGCCAATCTAAATGACCTTCAGCAATTTCATCAAACTCCTCTTCTACTTTTGCAGTAAAATTAAAATCCAATATTGTAGGGAAATACTGTAATAAAAAGTCATTTACAACCATACCAATATCAGTAGGAAATAATTTTGATTTTTCGGCACCCGTATTTTCTGTTTTAATTTCTTTTGTTAAGTTTTGTTTTACCAAAGTTAAACAAGTATAATTTCTTGGAGAACCTTCTCTGTCTGTCTTTTCAACGTAATTACGCTTTTGTACAGTACTAATTGTTGGGGCGTAAGTTGACGGACGACCTATTCCTAGTTCTTCTAATTTCTTTACTAAACTTGCCTCAGTATATCTTGCTGGGTGGTGAGTAAAACGTTGAGTTGCTGAAATTTCTTTACTTTCAATTTTTTCTCCAACTTTCATTGGTGGAAGTATTGATGAATTTTCTTCGTCAGAATCTTCATCATCAGTTCCTTCCATATATACTTTTAAGAAACCATCAAATTTTAATACTTCACCTTGCGCAACAAATATTTCAGAAGCACCGCTTACATTAACTTTAACTGTAGTTTTTTCTAATTCAGCATCGCTCATTTGGCTGGCAATGGTACGTTTCCAAATTAAATCATACAATCTAATTTCATTACGTTCGCCATCAATTACGGTTCTATCAATATAAGTTGGACGAATTGCCTCATGCGCCTCTTGAGCACCTTTACTTTTGTTCTTAAATTTACGCGGAGTAAAATATTTTTCGCCATAATTTTGATTAATGGCTTTATTTGCTTGGTCCATGGCTGTATCCGATAAATTAACGGAGTCAGTTCTCATGTATGTAATTTTACCAGCCTCGTATAAACGCTGTGCAACTTGCATAGTTTGTGCTACTGAAAAACCTAATTTACGAGCTGCTTCTTGTTGTAAAGTAGAAGTAGTAAAAGGTGCTGCGGGTGTACGTTTTGCAGGTTTAGTTTCTAAACTATCTATAGTAAAAGTTGCAGGTTTACATTTTTCCAAAAAAGCTTGAGCTTCTTGTTCAGTTGCAAAACGCTTGTCTAACTCAGCTTTTAATATACCGGTTCCAACAGTAAATAAAGCAGATACTTTAAATGCTGAAGTAGAATTAAATTTTTGAATTTCTCTTTCACGTTCAACAATTAAACGCACAGCGACCGATTGTACACGTCCAGCTGATAAACTTGGGCGAACCTTACGCCATAAAATTGGAGACAATTCAAACCCAACCAATCTATCTAAAACACGACGAGCTTGTTGAGCATTAACTAAATTAATATCAATTTCGCGAGGATTTTCAATAGCCTTTAAAATTGCAGGTTTAGTAATCTCATGAAAAACAATACGTTTTGTGTTTTTAGGATTTAAATTTAAAGTTTCGTACAAATGCCAAGAAATAGCCTCTCCCTCGCGATCTTCATCGGATGCTAACCAAATCATATCAGCACCTTTAGTTAATTTCTGTAATTCAGCAATTACGCGTTCTTTATCCGGTTGTACCTCATAGGTTGGTGTAAAATTATTTTCAATATCAACGCCAAATCCTTTTTTTACTAAGTCTCTAATATGTCCGAAGCTTGATTTAACGATAAAATCTTTCCCTAAGAATCCCTCAATGGTTTTAGCCTTTGCAGGGGACTCAACTATCACTAAATTTTTTGCCATTTATGTGTATATATATGTATAAAATATGAACTAAAAGTTTAAAAATGCTTCAAAATAAACTCTAAAATGAAGTATTTATATTCTTAAAAAGTTTGCAAAGAAAAAAAATAAAAATTGAATAAACCTAATTTTTTATTTCTTAAGCGTATTTCTCTAAACAATTTTAGTTAAAAAATGAACCCTAAACATTTGAAAATAAGCATTTTAAAAATTAAATAAAAAAAATTATTTAACAGATGTGAAAAATCGAATTAATGCCAAAATGTCAGAACAAACCCTTATCTTTGCGTTTTATAGGTAATACATGGAAAACAAAATTATAGATGAATCTAAACAAGGTGAAGCATTAGTTCGTGAAGCTGCAAAAAACACATTAACAAATGGTAAGAAAATGTTTTTGGAGAGTTATGGATGCCAAATGAATTTTGCAGATAGTGAAATTGTTGCTTCAATTTTAATAGATAAAGGATATACCACAACAAGCGATTATAAAGAAGCTGATTTGATATTTGTAAACACCTGTTCTATTAGAGAAAATGCTGAAGACCGAGTGCGTCAGCGATTATATGATTACAAAAAAGTAAAAAAAACTAATAAAAACCTATTAATTGGAGTGTTAGGCTGCATGGCAGAGCGTTTAAAACACCAGTTTTTAGAGCAAGAAAAATTAGTTGATATGGTAGTTGGTCCTGATGCTTACCGCGATTTGCCAAATTTAATAGCAGTTGCAGAAGGTGGTCAACAAGCAATAAACGTAATTTTAAGCAAAGAAGAAACTTATGCGGATATTTCGCCAGTGCGTTTAGATGCTAATGGAGTAAGTGCTTTTGTTAGTATTATGCGCGGTTGTGATAATATGTGTAGCTTTTGCGTTGTGCCATTTACAAGAGGTAGAGAAAGAAGTCGTGAGCCTGAAACTATTGTAAAAGAATGTAAAGAGACTATTGAAAAAGGATATAAA
>ERZ724520.801-NODE-801-length-16656-cov-4.234564_pt1 | contig 16656 bp, 14 predicted proteins | sample MGYA00376053_ERZ724520 | MGnify/ENA primary metagenome ERZ724520 (study PRJEB28724, sample SAMN07190886) | activated sludge metagenome | isolation source: activated sludge of sewage treatment plant in Hong Hong | place: USA: Christiansburg, Virginia | collected... | reverse complement strand
GAGTATATGCATATATGAGAGATTTTGAAATTGAATGTTTGAAATTAGGTATTCCTGTTAGAACACGTCATAATGAAGTAGCACCATCGCAATATGAATGTGCTCCTATGTTTGAAGAAGCAAATTTGGCGGTTGACCATAATTGTTTATTAACAGATGTAATGGACAGAGTATCTTCTAAGCATAAATTAAAAGCAATATTCCATGAAAAACCATTTTTGGGGGTAAATGGAAGTGGAAAACATAACAATTGGAGTATGAGTACAGATACGGGGGTAAATTTATTATCACCAGGAAAAACTCCACGTACTAATTTACAATTTCTAACCTTTTTTGTAAATACAATAGCCGCCGTAAATCGTCATGAAGAATTATTAAGAGCAGCGGTAGCTACACATGGAAACGAACACCGTTTGGGGGCAAACGAAGCACCACCAGCAATTATTTCAGTTTTTACAGGCTCTTATTTGAGAGAAGTATTAGATATGATTGAAACACGTGTAGATGAAGATAAATTTGGCGAACAAGAAAATATCACCCTTCGTTTAGATATTCACAATCGTATTCCAGATATTATGTTGGACAATTCTGACAGAAACAGAACTTCACCATTTGCTTTTACTGGAAACAAATTTGAATTCCGTGCAGTTGGTTCCTCTGCCAACTGTGCTTTGCCGATGACTATTTTAAATACAATTGTTGCAGAACAATTAAAAATATTTAAAACCGAAGTAGATGAATACATCAAAGCGGGTGATTATAAAGATGTGGCTATTTTGAAAGTATTGCGCAAAACCATCAAAGACTCTAAACGCATTATTTTTGAAGGAGATAACTATTCAGAAGATTGGGTAAAAGAAGCTAAGAAAAGAGGATTGAGTAATAATAAATCTGCTCCTGAAGCACTAAAAGCCTTTAATTCTGATAAATCTAAAAAGTTATTTGCAGATTTAGGTATATACACCCACAGAGAATCTGAAGCACGCTATGAAATTGCCTTAGAAAATTATTCAAAAGCAATACAAATAGAATCCCGTGTTTTAGGAGAAATAATTATGAACCAAATTATTCCTGCTTGTGTGACGTATCAAAGCAAATTAATAAGTAATTTGAAAGGATTAAAAGATTTAGGAATTGACATTAAAGTATATGCTGCACAAACAGAAATATTAGAGCAAATTACAAAAGGTATAGATAGCTTAATTAAGTTAAACAAAGAAATGTTTGATTTACGTGTGAAAGCAAACGAAATTCACAACGAATCTAAAAAAGCAACTTTATATTCTGAAAAAGTAAAACCTTTAATGGAACAAATTCGAGAAATTGCAGATGGATTAGAAGTCATTGTAGATGATGAATTGTGGCCATTGCCAAAATATCGAGAAATGTTATTTGCAAAATAATCTTATAAGGCTGATGTTTTCATCAGCCTTATTTTTTTTTATTCTTATAGAATTGTATTTTTATCCTATGAAGAATTTCTTTTCACTTCTATATGCATTAATAACATTGTCACTGTTACCTTCTTGTAATTCTACTGCTAAAATACAAGATGGAGAAACAGCCTATAAATATAAAAAATACTCATTATCAGCAGAAATGCTACAAAAAGATTTTACCAAATCAAAAAACATAAAAGAACAATCTGAAATAGCTTTAAAAATTGCCGATAGCTATGACAAACAACTCAACTTTAAAGCGGCTGAGCCATGGTACGAAAAAATTGCCGATGCCCGCATATTGGACAATGCCATAATGATGTATGTAAATGCTTTAAAACATAATGAAAAATATGCCGAAGCTTACAAATATTTAAACGATTATTTGAAAGCCAACAAGAGTGAAAAATTTCATTTACAAAAAGAAATAGATATTCTAAATGAAATTATTAATCCGGCTAAAAAATCAGGCACCACTAAAACCACTAATTTATCTATTAATTCTTCATCGGCAGATTTTGCACCCTTTATAAAAGACAATATACTTTATTTTACATCTAACCGTGGTGGAAATAAAACCAATTTAGATGAATGGACAGGGCAAGGATATACTGGTATTTATAGTGCAAAAAAATATGACACAACTTCTTTTGCAGAGCCTTTATTATTGGACAAACCTATTAATACTTCATTTCATAATGCAGAATTTATATTAACAAAAGATGGTAAAACGTCTTATTTTACTCGTTGTGGCTCTGATACAAAAAATGTAAACGATTTCTGTCATATCTTTAAAAGTACCAAAAATATAGACGACACTTGGAGCATACCAGAAAGGATAAAGCTATTTGCAGACACGATTAATGAAGGTCAACCATACCTGACACCAGATGAAAATGAATTGTATTTTGTATCCGACAGCAAAGACGGATATGGAGGAAGAGATATTTATTTTGCCCGAAAAAATATTGCAGGAGAATTTGAAAACCCAATCAATGCAGGCTCCAAAGTAAACACACAAGGAGATGAGTTATTTCCAGTAATAACACAAGATAATACCTTATATTTTTCATCCAACGGCAGAATCGGTTATGGAGGATTAGATATTTTTAGTGCCACTAAAGAAGGAAAAATATATACCAATGTTCAAAATCTTGGATACGGTGTAAATAGCGGAGGAGATGATTTTAGCATTATCTTGATAAAATCTAAAGACGATTCTGTTTTGCTAAATGGATACTTGACTTCCAATCGCCCGGGAGGAAAAGGATTGGATGACATTTATTATTTTGAAAAAAGAAAGGCACCAAAAGAACCATTGCCACCTGCAGTTTATTTGTTGAAAATATATGTACAATCCAAAACGTATCAAGACGAAAACAACCCTAACTCTACATATTTAGGCGTAAAACCAATGGACGACGCCACTATAGAGCTACCTCGATTTGATAAAAAAACAGATGGCTTCCAGTTTTTACACACGAATAAAGAAGGAATGGAACAGTTATTTATTCCAAAAAATAGTCAATTCAATATTAAAGTATTTAAAACTGGTTTTTTGAACAGTGAAGAACAAGTAAATGCCAATATTCCCGGAGCAGACGGCGATACCATAGTAATTGAAAAAGTAGTGATATTATCCAAAATATTCAAGAATGTAGAAATTACCTTGAATAATATTTATTATGATTACGACAAATGGAACATCAGGGCAGATGCAGCGCAAAGTTTAGATACGTTGGTAAATATTTTGGCAAAAAATCCATCTATTAAAATTCAACTTTCTTCCCATACCGACTGCCGGGGAAAAGACAGTTATAATGAAACACTTTCTCAAAAAAGAGCCGAAAGTGTAGTGCAATATCTAATTCAAAAAGGAATAGCAGCCAACAGACTAACAGCAAAAGGATATGGAGAAGCTATGCCGATAGAAAATTGTGCATGTGAAAAATGCACAGAAGAGCAACATCAAAAAAATAGACGCACCACATTTAAAATCCTGAGCGAGTAGTTTTATTCTAAGTAATGTTGAGAAAAAACAAACTGTTGAAAGTTTTAAAATACACTTTTTCTTCTATTCCATAAATCATTCTTACTTTCGTTTATGCTTTTTAAAGATGTAATAGGACAACAGGAAGCAAAACAACATTTGCTAAAGATGGTACAATCAACTCAAGTACCACACGCTCAACTTTTTTTATCGCAACCAGGAGCAGGAGGTTTAGCATTGGCACTGGCTTTTTCACAATATTTAGTTTGCGAAAACAAAGGCGAAAATGACAGTTGTGGCACTTGTTCGGGCTGCGTGAAAGCACAAAAAATAATTCATCCCGATATACATTTTACCTATCCAATCATCGCCAAAAAACCATCTTCATCGCCAAGCCTAAGTACAGATTATATTAACGAATGGCGCAAAGAAATTACCAACAATCCTTATATAGATGAATTAGAATGGTTGCAAAATATTGGTGCAGAAAACAAACAAGGTAACATCACTGCTGACGAAGCACGTGCCATACTAAAAGGATTGAATTTAACAGCATTTGAATCAATCTATAAAATTCATATTATTTGGATGGCAGAAGCCATGTCAAAAGAAGGAAACATCTTGTTGAAATTATTAGAAGAACCACCTGAAAATACTGTTTTAATTTTAATAGCAGAAAATCAAGAAGAAATTTTGCCCACTATTCTATCTCGCTGTCAATTAGTAAAAATTAATAAAATTGACGATGAGGCATTAGCACAGGCATTATTAAAAAAAGGTGTACCACAAAGCAAAACACAACACATTGCATATTTAGCGGATGGCAATTTTAATGAAGCATTGAAATTCATAGATAGCGAATCCGATCAAAATACATATTTACTTACCAGATGGCTGTCGGCTGCAATTAATATGAAAGCAGGGGAATTAGTGAAATGGACAGAAGAAACGGGAAAGTTAGGTCGTGAAAATTTAAAATCTTTCTTGGAATATACCACGCATATTTTTAGAGAATCATTGATGTTGAAATATGTAAAAAACTATCAGCCCAGATTAGATAATGAGGAATTATCTTTAGCAAACCGTATTAATAATTTTACCAACAATGATAAATTTGACAGATTGCTAAAACTCATTGATAAAAAACATTATGAAATAGAACGCAATATTAGTCCCAAAATTTCTTTGATGGATATGTCTTTGAATATGTATAATATTTTTAGAGGAAAATAACTGAATAATCACTTGCATTTACATTTGAATATTTAGTTATACCATTAAATGAAAATCTAAAAAATAGCTATTGACTTCCTGAAATATGAAAATATATTATACCTTTGCAAAAGACAAAAAAGGAAATGGTGTTCTTCCTTCCCCAACCGCTTTAAAAAGCTGATGACGCCTGATTAATTAAATAAAAACAATTTAATCAGGAAAAATATGTCTGAAAATAAACAAAAATCCATCAATAAAAAGTTGTCATTCCAAACAAAACTCTTTTTTAGAAAATACCCTTCTTATCCTTACCTCCTTAAATGGACATTTATTTGCACATTTATTGGTATTTTAATTGGTACTACTTCTGCTGGTTTTCTTCAATCATTAAATTGGGCTACAAATTTTAGAGAAAATAATTTATGGCTTATTACCTTATTACCTATTGCCGGTTTTCTAATTGGATTACTTTATCACTACTACGGCAAAGATATAGAAGCAGGAAATAATTTATTGATTGATACTATACATCAACCAAAACATATTATTCCTTTTAGAATGGCACCATTTATTTATATTGGTACCATTGCAACACATTTTTTTGGTGGTTCGGCAGGACGAGAAGGCACCGCTTTGCAAATGGCAGGCTCTATTGCAGACCAATTTAGTAAACCTTTCAGGCTTTCCGTAGCAGAAAGGAAAATTTTAATTATTGCAGCAGTTGCAGGAGGTTTTGGCTCTGTGTTCGGCACTCCACTTGCTGGTGCTGTTTTTGCAATAGAGTTTTATCTTATAGGTCGGATTCGATACAATGCTCTATTCCCCGCATTTATCACTGCCATTATTGCTGATACAGTAACCAGACTATGGCAAACACCACATACGCATTACCACATCAACACCATTCCGACAATTTCATTTATAAATATTGTTTATGCCATTCTTGCTGGAATATTTTTTGGATTATGCGCTTCCGCATTTAGTCAGCTTATTCATAAAACAGGGAATATTTTCAAATCCAATATTTCGTATCCACCTTTACGTCCATTGGTGGGCGGTATTATCGTAGCTTTTGCCGTTTGGGCAATCGGAACCACAAAATATATTGGATTAGGAATTCCGACAATTGTTCAATCATTTAATGAACAATTACCCGCTTATGATTTTATTGTAAAAATGACTTTAACCATCATAACACTTTCCGCTGGATTTAAAGGGGGAGAAGTTACTCCATTATTTTTTATTGGTGCAACTTTAGGAAATGCATTAGGATTATTTATACCGTTACCAACTGGGCTTTTGGCAGGAATGGGTTTTGTTGCTGTTTTTGCAGGAGCTACAAACACCCCAATTGCATGTAGCATGATGGCTATTGAGCTATTTGGTATTGAATGTGGTGTATATGTTGCCATTGCTTGTGTTGTTTCATATTTATTTTCAGGGCATAACAGTATTTATGGACAACAAGTTATTGGTGAGGCAAAATACAAGCATTATTCCAATCAAGAAGGCAAACGATTAAATGAATTGTAAAGCAATCCTTTTGTAATATAAATTTATGTATAAACATCAAATTAAACTATACAACGATTTATAACAAATAACAATTAACCAATAATGAAAACCCAATAACTTTTTTACCTTTGCATACATGGCAGGAAATTCTTTTGGTGAAATTTTTCGTATTACAACTTTTGGTGAAAGCCACGGCGTGGCATTAGGGGTAATTATTGACGGATGTCCGGCAGGTCTTAGTATTGATACTGCATTTATTCAATCAGAATTAGACAGAAGAAAACCAGGACAATCAAATATTGTTACCCAACGTAAAGAAGCAGACGAATTTGAAATATTATCAGGAGTTTTTGAGGGAACAACACAAGGAACACCTATTGCTTTATTGATTCGAAATGAAGATCAAAAATCAAAAGATTACGAACATATAAAAGACAGTTTTCGCCCCTCTCATGCAGATTTTACATACAACGAAAAATATGGTTCTCGAGATTACAGAGGCGGTGGAAGAAGTTCTGCCAGAGAGACCGCAGCTCGTGTTGCTGCAGCAGCTATTGCAAAGCAGTTATTAAATCATTTTGGTATTGAAACGCATGCATACGTTTCAAAGGTAGGCGAAATAGGAGTAGAGAAAAACTATACCGAATTAGATTTATCCAAAACAGAAGACAATATAGTTCGTTGCCCTGATGCAGAAACTGCCGAAAAAATGATTGATCTTATTAAACAAGTAAAAAAAGACGGCGATACTATTGGTGGTATTGTAAGCGGTGTTATAAAAAACGTTCCAATAGGATTAGGTGAACCAGTATTTGATAAATTACATGCAGATTTAGGAAAAGCAATGCTGAGCATCAATGCAGCCAAAGGATTTGAATATGGCAGTGGTTTTGCCGGAACTACCTTGCGTGGCTCTGAGCATAACGATATTTTCTATAATGAAAATGGTAAAATAAAAACCAAAACCAACCATTCTGGTGGCATACAAGGAGGTATCAGCAATGGAATGGATATTTATTTCAATGTGGCATTCAAACCCATTGCCACCATTATGAAACCTCAAGATTCTGTAGATAAAGATGGAAATGAAGCAACTGTAACCGGAAAAGGACGACATGACCCATGCGTGTTACCACGAGCAGTTCCCATTGTAGAAGCAATGGCAGCCTTAGTAATTGCAGATTATTTACTGCGAAACAGAAGTAGCCAATTATAATACATTCATATTTTAATGTGAAAATTTGGCATATTATTTTCTATGTTTACAAGAAATTCACTTAGGCATTCTTCTATGGAAAAAATACAACAAGAAGACATTCATTTGGTAGCGAGATATAGTAACTTATCGAAAAATAGTGCAGAAAGTGTATTGCAAAAATATATATATAACACCAAAGCAGATTGGCAGAAATTCATTCAACTTTTTATATTGAGCCTTGGCGTTGGCTTTATGGTATCAGGAATTGTTTTATTTTTTGCTTACAATTGGAATGATTTAAACAAGTTTTTAAAATTTGGTTTGGTAGAAGGATTAACAGTTACGCTTTCTCTTGTGATTTTATTTTCCAACCTAAAATTAATTACTAAAAATATTCTTCTTACAGCTGCATCTGCTTTAGTAGGAATATTATTTGCCATATTCGGGCAAGTTTATCAAACAGGAGCAGATGCGTATGATTTCTTTTTAGCTTGGACAATTTTTATCACCCTGTGGGTGGTGGTGTCAAATTTTGCACCATTATGGTTAATTTTTCTTGTATTAATAAATATTACAATTGGTACTTATGCCCAACAAGTAGCAAAAGATTGGTCGGAAATATTTGTTATGACAATATTTTTTGTATTGAATACGCTAACATTATTTATTACAATTTTAATTACACATAAAAATAAGGTATCAAATATTCCAAATTGGTTTATCCATACAATTGCACTAGCAGTTGCAAGTTTTGCAACAATTGGAATTATTAATGGAATATTTGAAAATAAATATAAACCGTCTTTTCTTATTTTAATTGCACTTTCATTCTTTACTTATATTGTCGGCATTTGGTACGGATTTAAAACTAAAAAAATATTTTATTTTTCTGTCATTCCGTTCAGTATTATCATTGTTTTATCGGCTTTACTTGCAAAAATTTCTGATAAAGAGCCTATGATATTATTTATCGGCGTATTTATTGTTGCAGGTGTTACGTTGACAATTAAAAACATTTTGAATCTTCAAAAAAAATGGTTGGATGCGCAATAAAGACAATATAAAAGAACTGGTAAATTATTTTCAATCTATTGAACGAAACACATTTCAGTATGATGAAAATGCTATGGTTACTACGAGTAACAAAAATAGCTACCAGCCACTATCTATAAAAATTTTATCGGTCTTAGGTGGACTTTTGGCATGTGCTGTTTTTGTAAGTTTTTTGTTTATGATTAAAATTTATAATTCTGCATTTTCGGCTTTGATTTTAGGAGTTTTTTGCATCATAAGTTCTATATGGATTAATAAGCGTTTTGATAAAATTATTTTCGATACTTTAAGTGTTTCTTTTTTTCTTATTGGATTTGTATTGCTTGGGATTTCTTTAGATAAATTTAATGCAAATGCTACTATGATAAGTGCTGTATTTATTGTGATAGCCCTTATTTTATTGCGTATCTCACAAAATTATATTCAATCTTTTGTTTCCATTTTAATCATACACGGAAGTATTTTAACACTGATTTTGTTTAATAAATTCTATGATGGGCTGTATGTTTATATTGCTGTATTAGCTTTGATATTTAGCTATTTAAACTTAAAAGAAGCCAAAATAATTACCTCTAATAAAATCTTTACAAAAATATATAATCCAATAAGAGTTGGGTTAGTATTTTCTTTTTTGTCTGTATTGATATATATAAACTTGAGTACAATACAATCAAACCCATTTATTTATTTTTGGATAGATTCGCTTTTAATGATAATAGTAGTTTTGTATGTCGCTAATTTATTACTTGAAAAAATGAATGTAACCAACTTGCTTTCTAAATCAACAATAATAGGATTAATTGCAATTACTCTATTGCCAACTATATTATCTCCAGCTATCGCAGGATGTATTTTGATTATTTTATTGAGTTTTTGGGTGAATCATAAAACTGGATTAATTATTGGAATAATTGCATTAATTTATTTTATAGCTCAATACTATTACGATTTACATTTTACACTATTAACAAAATCAATTTTGTTGTTTTCTTCAGGAGTATTATTTCTATTTCTATATTATATTGTTCACAAAAAATTAGATACAATATGAAGAAATATAAACTGTATATCATACTGATAAATCTTGTTTTGTTATTAGTGTATTTCAATTACTCTATATCAAAACAAGAAAATTTATTAAAAAGTGGAAGGCTGATTTTACTAGAACTTACCCCCGTTGATCCTCGTTCTTTAATACAAGGTGATTATATGATGTTGCGCTATTCTATTTCTGATAGTTTAAATATAAACAAAATTCCAAAACGCGGATATTGTGTTGTTCAATTAGATAAAAATGGAATAGCAAAGCGCGTGAGATTGCAATCAAACACTACACCACTACATCAAGGAGAATATTTAATTAAATATTTCTCATCAGATAAATGGAATATCAATATTGGTGCTGAATCTTATTTTTTTCAGGAAGGAGAAGCTGATAAATATGAACCTGCAAAATACGGAGGATTAAAACTGGATGATAATGGAAACAGTTTATTAGTTGGGCTATACGATGCACACTTAAAAAAAATAGAATGAATTATAAATAGCTTTCAATGCTATTTATAATCTTAACGCATACATTTGTTTTTATATGCTATTTCAAGTTTATCAAGAAATTGAAATAATTTATGGTTCATCTCAGTATAGTTATAATGTCGGAACTCGGTAGGTTTTTGTACAAATTTGTGTGTTGTATTATTAGTTAAAAACTCTAATTCTTCAGCAATAAGTAATTCTACTACATCTTGGGTAAATTCCAGATGGCACTGAAAACCATAAACCAAATCTTGGTATGCTACAATTTGCCTCGGACAACCTGTACTTTTCGCCAATATCCTACATTGTGCCGTAAGCCCTGGCATATCGCTGTGCCAATGCCCAACAGATAAAACGACACCAAAATGATTTATATTTTCATCTTGCAAACCCTCTTTTGTAAGCTCAATAGGCAATACACCTATTTCCTTTTCAGGACTATGCTCAAAAGTTGCACTCAATGCTTCTCCAATTAGTTGCGCCCCCAAACAAACCCCTACGACACCTTTACCCGCTTGGATGCATTTTTGTATAAATAAAATTTCTGCTTTTGCATTAAAATGAGCACATTCTTGCTGAGTGGTATTTGGACTCTGCGGTCCACCCATTATAATCAACAAATCAATGTTTTCTACTGTTTTGGGTAAAAATTGATTTTCATATACTTTTGAAAAAGTTACAAGATGCTTTTTTTGTTTTGCCCATTCTAAATATGCGCCCGGTGCTTCAAAAATTTCGTGTTGAATAAAATGTATTCTCATCTTTTAAAAAACTATTTGGTATTTATATAATCTTCAAATGTACTGAAAGTAAAGACAAAAAATTAAAAATCAATATTTGATGCAAATTCTATTATTGATAATAAATTTTGCATTGAGCATAAATGTTATTTTAAAATAGGAGAGAATATTTAATGAAATTAAAGTAGATTTATTTATAACATAAAACACTTATTTTTACAGCATGTTAGGATTGAAATTAGCTACAGATCCGAGATGGGTAAATTTGGCATCAGCTTCTATTGAAGATATTCTGACAGACCATGCATTTTGCGAACAAAAAGCAACGACCAATTGCATTTCTCTTATTCAGCTTTTTCCCGATAAAACATTTATGGTAGAACAATTAATTCCTATTGTAAATGAAGAATGGGCACATTTTAAAATGGTTTTAGACGAATTAAAAAAAAGAAATTTAAAATTAGGAAAGCAACGAAAGGATGAATACGTTTTGGCGTTGCAAAATTTTATAAAAAAAGGAGGAAGAGCAGAAGAACGATTTTTGGAAAAATTACTTTTTGCCGCTTTGATTGAAGCCAGAAGTTGCGAGCGTTTTCGTCTTCTATCTTTAGATATTAAGGATGATGCTCTAAAACATTTTTATCATAAATTAATGATTTCCGAAGCAACACATTATCGTTTATTTATTGATATTGCAGAACATTATTTTGAGAAAGAAACAGTAAAAAAAAGATGGCAAGAGTGGTTGGAATATGAAACCACCGTTTTAAAAGAAATAGCATTGCGAGGCGATAGAATACATTAAATTTTATTTATTATGTCAGTAGAATTACAAACAATCAAAGATTACTTAGTGCAATTACAACAATCCATTTGCGATTCTTTAGAAGTATTAGATGGAGAAGCAAAATTTATAAACGACCAATGGGAACGCCCAGAAGGTGGCGGAGGGGTAAGCAAAGTTATTCAAAATGGAAAAGTATTCGAAAAAGGTGGAGTAAATTTTTCGCATGTGCATGGGCTTTTACCAGATGTGCTAAAATCGGAAGCCCGTACTGCCAACTATTTTCATGCTACAGGAGTGTCTATTGTTATTCATCCTCAAAACCCGTTTGTTCCTATCATTCACATGAATGTCCGATATTTCTGTATGTCCGAAACACCAGATGGCGCCATTACAGATGAATGGTTTGGCGGTGGAATTGATATGTCGCCAGCATATCCAAATCAAGAAGATACCTTGCATTTACATCAATTATTAAAAAATGCTTGCGACAAATTAGATGCTTCTTATTATCCAAAATTTAAAATATGGTGTGATGATTATTTTACCATAAAACACAGAAATGAAATGCGTGGCGTAGGTGGTATTTTTTATGATCATTTGCGTCCGGATAAATTTAAAAGCAAAGAAGATTTATTTTCTTTCATGCAAGAAGTAGGCAATAGCTTTATTCCGATATATTCGGTTATAGTAGAGAAAAATAAAAATAAAATTTATACTGAGATAAACAAAGAATGGCAATTTATTCGCAGAGGTAGATACACGGAATTTAATTTAGTATATGATAGAGGAACCCATTTTGGACTAAAAACTAATGGTCGTATTGAATCTATTTTGATGAGTTTGCCTCCTCATGCCGAATGGAAATATAATTACGTTCCGCCAATTGGTAGCGACGAAGAAAAAAGTTTACCCTTTTTTCAACCTAAAAACTGGTTGTAGATTCCAATTAATTCATCTTTAATATTGTCTTGAAAATCAAATACAATACAAGTAAATTTAGCTATTTTTACTGTTATATTTAATTTTTAACATATATATATAATTGTTTTTTTATTTTTTAACAAAGTTGATGTATATTTGCATAACATGAAACCAGCTTTTGAGCATACTGAATGTAAAAATTGTTCCTATAAACATATTTCGGTGTTTTGTAATACCGACCTAATTAAAATGGAAGAAATTGAAAAGGGGAAAGTATGCACTTCTTTCAAGAAAGGTGAAACCCTTTTTAGAGAAGGCGCTTATGCTTCGGGCGTGTTCTGTATTTATTCTGGAAAAGTAAAATTATCCATGTTAGGAGATGAAGGGAAAGAACAAATTGTGCGTATGGTAAAACCTGGTGATATTATTGGTTATAAAGCATTAATAACAGGCGATCGGTATAGTTCTTCTGCTATTGCATTGGAAGACTGTAATGTTTGTTTCATTCCTCGTGAAAAATTTATAGAGGTTCTGAAAAAAGATGCTGGATTATCTTTTGAATTAATGAAAGTAATTTCTGATGAATTAAAAAGAGCTGAAGGCAAAATCACACATCTTGCACAAAAGCCTGTACGGGAGCGAGTTGCAGAAACTATTCTCTTTTTAAAAGAAACCTATGGTTTAGACACCGATAATCACATAAATGTATTTCTTACCAGAGAAGAAATTGCCAATTTAGTAGGAACAGCTACCGAAACAGCCATCCGTTTGCTATCAGAGTTTAATAAAGATCACATTATAGAACTTTCTGGTAAAAAAATTAAAATATTAAACCACGATAAGTTGGTTAAAACTGCCAACCTCTTCGACTAATTTAATGCTCGCTTCTTTTGTATAGAAACATGATAAATATCATGCTTCCTATTGATACGAATCATTTTTAATAATTATCATTTAAAATAATTTTGTGTCAAACATTTTTCATGCACAAACTGCATATTATAAATTTTAATGATTTTTCGGTTGAAGAACTATCCAAATATTTAGAAGATAGATATTATACTCAAATACTTTTAGATATAGAATCCATCCAAAATTTATTGGATGAATTATCTTGTAATGAAGATACTGAAATAGTAAGTGTTTTGAATTTTATTTACAGTCAATTATCGGTAGAGGTCAAACAACTTTTTACAAAAGATAAAATATTACTTTTCCCACATTTAAAAAACCGACCCAATACGCCAATCAACCTTAGACCATTTATACAGATTCATCAAAAAATAAACATCATATTGATACAATTGCGTAAATTGCTGAATAATTATATTCAACAACCTGAATGGTCTAATCAGTTTAAAATTTGTTTTAATGAAATATTCTCTTTAGAACAAACCATTCAACAAGTTTTGTACATTAAAGAAAACTTTTTATGGACAAAAGTAAATGTGATTGCAACGTATGAAAATTGAAACTACCGCCCAAAAAGTATGTTATCATTGCGGAGAAGATTGTGGGGGCACAAAAATATCACTGCAAGATAAAACGTTCTGTTGCGACGGTTGTAAATTAGTATATGAATTATTAAATGAAAATAATTTATGTGATTATTATGATTTGAATGAAAATCCGGGACTTGCTCAAAAAATAAAAGTAAGAGAAGATAAATTTGCTTTTTTAGAAGACGTTGCTATTCAGCAAAAATTGATTCAATTTACGGATGGAAATCAAACACATGCAACCTTCTACTTGCCACAAATGCATTGCAGCTCCTGCTTGTGGTTATTAGAAAATATATATCGCGTACACGCAGGAGTAATTTCTTCAAAAGTAAATTTTACTACCAAAGAAGTATTTATAATATTTGACAACTCAAAATCGAGTTTGCGCAAAGTGGTTGAAACCCTTACAGCTATTGGTTATGAGCCACATATCAGTTTGCAGGAATTAAACAATACTAAAATTAATACAACAGACAAATCCAGATTGTATAAAGTAGGTATAGCCGGTTTTTGTTTTGTCAATATTATGATGATGAGTTTTCCAGAATATGCACAAAGTGTAGTAGGAGACGGCATTGTGGAGGTCGCTTTTCGTCAAGTATTAAAATATTCCATTTTATTGCTATCCTTGCCAGTTGTATTCTATTGCTCCACCGAATTTTTTGTGCAAGCCTGGAAAGGATTAAAACATAAATTTTTAAATATAGATGCACCGATTGCATTGGCAATCGCTATCACATTTGGTAGAAGTTTATATGAAGTATTTTCACATACCGGTTCGGGTTATTTTGATAGTATGAGCGGTATCGTATTTTTCATGTTAGTTGGAAGAATATTACAAGATAAAACCTATCAATCTATTTCATTCGATAGAGATTATAAATCATTTTTTCCCATAGCCGTAAATGTATTAAAAGATGAAAAATATATTCCAACTCAGATAGACAAAATCAAATCAGGAGATATTATTCAGATTTACAATAATGAATTAATTCCAGTAGATTGTATTCTATCCAAAGGCAAAGCCGAAATAGATTACAGTTTTGTAAGTGGTGAAAGTGTGCCTGTAATAAAAGAACCAGGAGAAATTATTTATGCCGGTGGAAAGCAAATTGGCGGAGCATTAGAATTGATTGTAGTAAAAGAAGTATCACAAAGTTATTTGACAAACTTATGGAATAAAGATATTTTTAAAACAAAAGAAGAAAACAACCATTCTTACATCCATGCATTAAGTAAATATTTTACATTTATTGTATTAGCAATTGCAGGAATTGCCGCTACATATTGGTATTTACAGCATGAATATAAATTAATGTGGAATACCATCACAACTGTATTAATTGTAGCTTGCCCTTGCGCATTACTATTGTCTTCCACTTTTACCAATGGAAACATCTTGCGTATTTTAAGTAAAAATAAACTATACTTACGCCATCCAGATGTTATTGAACATATTTCTCAAATAAATCATTTGGTATTTGACAAAACAGGAACCCTTACGCAACAATCCAATTTAAAAGTAAGCTATAAAGGAAAGACACTTTCAGAAATAGAAAAAATAAATATTGCAGCATTAGTAGAGCAATCACCACATCCACTCAGCAAAGCAATTGTTGATTATTTGAATAAGAACAATACCCCAGCAATAGAAAATTTTAAAACAACAGCAGGAAAAGGAATAGAAGGCTGGATAGATGAAAAATATTATAAAATAGGATCGGCAGAATTTGTATCCGAAAAAACAGGAAGCAAACAAACCGACAGCACTGTTTACATTAAAGTTGATAATAATTTATTGGGCACATTTTCTATTTCCAATAACTATAGATATGGTTTTAATCAATTAATGAAAAACCTAAAAAATAAACTTTCTATCTCTGTTATTTCAGGCGATAATGATGCAGAAATGGAATATTTAAAAACAACTTTAGGCGCTGAAACAGAAATACTATTTCAGCAAAAACCCGATGATAAATTAAATTATATTTTACATCTGCAACAAGTGTCTCATAAAAAAGTAATGATGGTAGGAGATGGCTTGAATGATGCTGGAGCATTAAAGCAAAGTGACGTTGGTATTGCCATTGCAGAAAATGCCAACAACTTCAGTCCGGCTTGTGATGGAATTTTAGAAGCATCTCAATTTTCTAATTTAGATAAATTTATACAATTTGCTAAATACGGAAAGCAAATCATAATGATGAGTTTTATTTTGTCCATCATGTATAATATTGTTGGAATGTATTTTGCCGTTCAAGGAACACTTTCGCCGTTAATTGCTGCGATTTTAATGCCAAGCAGCTCAATAAGTATCATCTTAGCAACTTATGGAATGAGTGAAATTGCATCTTGGAAAACTAAATTAAATAAAGCATAACAATAAGCATAGTTTACTTTAATGAAAGATACTGTGAATATTGAATAATATTAAATAATTTTGAAATCAAACTATAACAAATGAGTGCAATCATAATAATGTTAGTTGGAAGTCTTATTATTGCGGGCGGATTCTTAATAGCTTTTTTGTGGAGTGTAAAAGATGGTCAGTACGACGACGATTATTCACCAGCACACCGCATGCTGTTTGATAACACAAAGAAAAAAGAAAATAAAGTAAAGTAAAATAAACCAATCAAGTAATTAATATGGAATTAGAGAAATTTTATTATGACAATCGGCTGCCGAAATACTTCGCTTATGCAACCATTTTTTGGGGAGCAGTAGGCATTCGGAAAGAGCACACGTCTGAACTCCATC
>ERZ724520.800-NODE-800-length-16659-cov-4.468261_pt1 | contig 16659 bp, 15 predicted proteins | sample MGYA00376053_ERZ724520 | MGnify/ENA primary metagenome ERZ724520 (study PRJEB28724, sample SAMN07190886) | activated sludge metagenome | isolation source: activated sludge of sewage treatment plant in Hong Hong | place: USA: Christiansburg, Virginia | collected... | reverse complement strand
CATCGCCAAAGAGGTCATCCTCTAACAGTTAATCGTCACCTCCTTCACCCTCCTTTTCCATTGCTTCCACATACTTGAATTTAGGTTCAAAGATTTTCTTCTCGATTTTTTACTGTACTTTTATGCTATTTTTAATTTTGAGAAGGCTATCTCTTTCTCCTACTCGTTTTTGAATAAATTTTCGTATTCTGCAAATAATGTCATTGTTTTGCCTGTTTGACAGGATTACTCCAATGTGTCTTGAAACTATTTCTCGCAACCATAAACTGTACTTTTAAGTATTTTCGCTGTCCTCATATAAAAATTCTTCAATCAGGCCCAACAATCCAGATATTTTTGCGACATTAATCGATGCTACAGAATTGACCATCATTTTTTGCTCACTTTCAATCAAAATTTCCTTGAGAAGCGGCTTATCTTGAGTGTTAATCGATTGTTCCAAAACTGTGCTATATGATTGGGTATTATCTGATTTAAAATCTTGCTCTGGAAAGGCTAATCCCTTCTACTCTACTCTCTAATGTTTGGTGAAAGAGATATTTGGCTGAAGAGATTCGTCTATTACTAAACCGTAGGATTTCATTCTCAATGTTGATGTAATATATACTAAAACAAAACCTAATTGATATCAATCAAACTTTCAAAAATCAACTTAATTCTCAGAAAATAATGTAGGATGAAAACCGAGCTTCACTCCAAGATTTGTCCCCTCATTTAGAGCATAATTAGTAAGTTGGGGTCGTTTGACAGTGCTAATGGTCTGCTGTTTGGTAGTTCTTGAGTTTTTGATAGGGTCCTTGAGAAGGGGAACAGGCATTGAGAATCCATTACTGCCTTCAAACGGTTTTGAAGATTTTTTGATTATAATCGGCTGTACTGCATCATCATCTATATTTTTTTACGTGGGAAGTATAGATTGGTGAGATTTAATAATAGGGGGTGCCGACAGTGTTGGCTTTTTTTAGAAATCAAAGTCGATCTCAACTTATAAAATTTATTTGTTAATTGGAGCTTGATTAACATTAGGTTTTATTGTTTGCGCTGCTTCTACTGTTTTATTTTGATTTTATTTAATGAAACCTTCCTCATTTGATACAATTAGATCAAAAGCCTCAAGTAATTATCCGACAGCTATACGTTCATTTCGATCAATTTTGAGCATTTCCCTCAAAAGAGCAATGAACTCATTGCTGAAATTGTATTGAGAGATAATATTTTAGAATCGCTCTTCTTCAGGACTTTGCTTTATCCTTGACGGCATTTCTCCTTATCCTTCTAATGATTACTAGGGGAAGAGTTTGCATAATTAGAAAATGTAGTTAATTTTAGTATTTGAAGTTAGAAGCGGTTTACCAAGAATAAGTTCTGATATGATTAATCCTGCAGCAAATACCATTGATCTCTAATCGATTTCCTTGCTGGTAAGCACTGACTCTGGACTTGAATATCGAAGGTCCTGCAACTATACCAAATCTAATTTAGTGAGGTCTTTGTTTGCGAAAGCTTCAAGGTGAGCCATTTTTATTGTGAGGAAATTGGAGCTGATAAAAAGGGAAGAGGGCCTAATTTCTCTTGGAACGATCTTGTTTTCATGAAGATGCACTATCATCTGTATAATGGTTCGACTAATTTTGAAGATATCTTCCTTTTGAAGTTCTCCTCGAATCACTGAGTCGAGGTTCTGTTCTAAGTTTTAGAAGACACAGTAGAAGCTGCTGTCATCTTTAACGATTTCTTTGATTGTTGCGATTTCTTTGACTTTTGTGTTGTTTACAAGGGAGATATTTTTATTTTTTAAAACTTATTACCATGTCGTTTCCTTGTGCAATTTCTTAACGATAACTTGCTCTCGTGTTTCTGTGTTTTATGCGCGAAAGAAAGAGTACCATTTTGTCTTTATCAAGCGTTCAAAAACTCTATATTTCTACATCACTTAATTTTATTATCAATTCTCAAGGAAATGACCAATTCAATATCACAATTTAATAAAAATGACAAAGAACTCAAAAATAATCAAATCAGGTTCGAATTCCATATCTTTTTATATGGGTTTAGAGTAATCTTAATCTTTTCAATAATTCTAATTGCTTGTTGAGTTTAAACTGTTCTGTATATTTTAGAGTCACTTTAGTTTTTGACAATTCTCGCTTTAGTTATTTTAATATTTTTTTGGAGCTCGAAAGATTATCCTAGAGTTTAATTCTTTATTTATCTTCGAATATATGTTTTTTCTTATCTCTTTGCTCTGCTTAATCAAATTATTTCATTAAATTTTGCTTAATTTAACTCAAATTCTCAATATTCTAGTTATGGTCTCGGCTTCTGCTTTAATTGGATTTCGAGCCACTTTAGAGATAATCATTCATTTGTTTTTTAGCGCTTTTATGAAGAAAATCTAGAGTGCTATCAATACTTTTGAGCCGTTCGAGTTCTTACTGAATCTCATTCTCTAATTTTTGATTCATTTTATTATTAAATTTATGATTCTTGATAGTTATAGTTGATGCTCGAATCATAAGTTCTTTTTGTTTTTTATGATAGGTGAAATAACAGTCGATTGTTTTACCCTACCAGATATCCTACTGGCAATATTATAGTTGTTATAAATTCTTCTATTAATGAACTAATTTGAGTTCCTGAAAGAGCTTGGCTCTGGTAGTTTCGGTAGGGTGATAAAAGTTCGTAACCACAAAAAACCTAACGAGTGTTTGGCCATGAAGCAGATCAAGTTGATGGAGCTAAACGCTCGTTAGAAAGACAATGCCCTTAACTAAGTAAGACTGCTAGCATCGATCGATTCGCCAAACATCATCTCCTACAAATCTGCCTTCTTTGAATAGTTTGGAAACACGCTATGCATCCTTATGTAGTTCGCGGATGGTGGCGACCTCGCTGTATCTTTATATTGATCAAGGGACTTATAAAAAAGAAGAAATAGAAATGCCAAAAATTTAGCTAGAATTTCATCTGGCAGGTTGCCTACGATATTTTGAGGGGACTAAAGATACTCCATGATCACCAGATTATCCATAGAGATATCAAACCGGCGAACATATTTTTTGTAGCAGGAATTGCTAAAATAGGCGACCTAAATGTTTCGAAAGTGCTAGAGGGGAAATACGCATCGACACAAACTGGAACTCCTTACTACACTAGTCCCGAAATTTGGAGCAACCTTAAGTATGATGGCAGGGTTGATATTTGGTCACTTGGGTGCTTGTTGTATGAACTAGCTACGCTTCGTCCTCCTTTTGTAGCAAAAGATTTTCCAGGACTAAGTAGGAAAGTTACTTTGGGGTACTATGAACCGATTTCATCAGCAAACTATTCTAAGAAACTAATAGACATGATTAAACGCTGCCTCGTGGTTAAAATGCAAGATAGGAGCAGTGCCAAAGATTTATTAAAGAACGATGTATTTTAGGAGATGATGACTTGTGAGGAAGGCGAGATATAGCTCCTAGATACGATTCGTTGTCCAAAAATGCTAAAAATGCTACAACAAAAACTTCCAGAGTGTAAATCAGTAAAAAGATTGGTGACGTTGAAGAACATATAGAAAGAGTAGGAAGAACCTAAATAAAACTATCCTAGGAGTTTGAAAAAAATTGGGTCGAGTAAAATGATTCAACTAAATTCGCCTCCTTTACCTCTCAAACCGTATAAAGAATCTCGCGAAAATGAGAAGATTTCAGAAGTTATGAAGGTAATTAATTGTTGATATAGATGCCAATGCAATCTCCACAGGGATGTGTCAAATTGCCTAGAATTCCCTCCCAAAAAAATATTTTTTACTGATTACAATTACAAACTAATTATCTTTTACATTTTTATCATTTCCAAACGATTTGATAATGTTATCGAAGTATTGAAAAGTAGATTGTTACTCAAAATCAGTGAAAATTTAATGCTTGTTATTTTTAAATTAAGAATGGACATCAAACGAAAAACTTCTGCACCAAAATCAGAGAAAAAACGAGAAAGTGTCTCTAAACCTCGGGATAAAAAGAGTGCAAGCCCTGCTCTGAGAGAATCGAAGAGAAAACTAAATGCTTAGTCATCTAATATCAACCTCGCTGGAATCCGAAAGAAAACAGGACAACAATTGGTGAAGAAGAAAATCTAGGATATGAAAACACCTGAAATCATTATAAAAGTCAACTACAAAGGTAAAAGAATCTCCATACCCATCGCAACATGTGATGATAAAAATTTGCATGATACAGTAATCCCCCATATCGTTCGTTTCGAACACGAAATCCTCCGTACTTCTTGCTCAAATTAGATAATCCTGATTTCACTCCAGGTAGCATCTTTAACTGGAAGACCAGCGGTCGTGGGGACGTCCTAAAGGACTACTATTTTCAAACTAGTAAACCAATAAGTGTCTTTAAAGGACAGCTTCTGGAAATCTAACCTATTTGGCGCTAGAAAAAAATAGAAAACATCAAACTCAAAGATTTTGATATTGTAAAGTGTATTGGAACTGGTGGATTCAGTCGAGTGTTCCTAGCTAGGCTCAAATCAACAGGAGTGTTCTATGCGTTGAAGTTGATGGAGAAAGAGGGGCTTTTTGAATCTGGTAAGGAGTGTGTTGTAACGAATTAGAGGAACATAATGGTTGGTCTGAACAGTCCCTCAATCGTTAATCTGGAGTTTGCCTTTGAAACGAAGCATTTTGTTGCACTTGCCCTTTAATGTATCTTTTTGATAATTTAGATTGTCCAGGAGGTTAACTATTTTATTATCTTCGAAAAGTTAAGAAAATGAATGAGGATGAAGCTCGATATTGTTTTATTGAGATTTTACTAGGAATACAATATCTACACAGCAAAAATATTATTTATCGGGACATTAAGCCAGAAAACATTATGATTGATATGGATGGCAACCTTAAAATTGCAGATTTTGGATTGAGTAAGGAAGGGATGCGACCTAACGATTTGGCTAATACTTATTGTGGAAGTCCATAATATATGGCTCCTGAAATGTTAGCAAAGTATTTATTTTTTAAAATAGATCAGGTCACTCCTATCCTGTCGATTATTATTGCTTGGGTGCTTTACTTTATTAGCTTGTGACGGGAAACCCTCCTTTCTACTCAAGAGATGTTGAAAAAATATACTATGCCATTCAAAACTAGGAAATTGAATTTCCAACTCACGTTGACCTTTCTCCTGAGATCAAAATGCTTTTATAAGGACTGCTAGTGAAGGATCCTCGTCGAAGGCTCGGTTCCTTGGGCGGCGTTAGATAAATTTTAGGGCACCCATGGGTTCGGAAACTGAAGACTTCCGACATCATAAATAAGAGTGTTCCTACTCCGATTAAAATAGATTTAATGACTTTCAATATTAATGAAGAGGAAATTTAGTAAGGAGGTTAATAGTTTTACCATAAATTGGCAAATGAAGATGCAGATTTTCATTGTGAATTTGAAGATTTTTACTTTAATCGGTATGAAGAAATGAATATTTTAGATGAAGCTTTGCCTTCTGTAAAATCAGACAGTACTAAAGAAAATAAAAGTCTAAAAGTGCCTCAATCAAATTCAATCAAATAGCACAATAAGAAAATGAATGGGTTTAAATCATCCTTGAGTCGGTAACGCCATGAAAAATTTGCTATCGATATAGGGGAACATCAAGAATGTCCTCACTCTGAGATTCGTATAAAAGATAAGAAAAAACTAAAAAAGCAAAAAAGTAAAAAACAGGTAAATCTAATTGAGCGGGCTAAGAAAAGGTAGGATAGATCAGTTGTAAGAGCAGGATTGTTTGAAAAATAAAAACAAAGTACAATTTTGAAGAAGTCAAGCATTGGAGGTCTGAAGAGGATCAAGAGCAGTACTGCCCTATTGACGATGCTTAAAAAACACAAATGATTTTGATATTATCCAAGCAGGTCTTACTTTTTATGTTTTCTTAGTTAAATTTTATATTTACAAGACATTTACAAAGTCAACTAATATATTTATCAAAAAATAACTAAAATTGATGAAAATTAGATCGTAAGTATTGGAAGGTTAATTTTTATACGTTTCTCATATTCTTTTAAAGATAAAAATTCAGTTATTTTTTTGGTGATATGTTCAATCAAAGGTTAATGAAAATCAACTCCCATCCAATATTACTTTTCAATGAGTGAGTTGACAATTTTCTTGCTATCTTTGACTGTAAATTTTAGAATGTAGTGGGTATTATGAAGTGATTATCGATCTAGATAGTATAATATCATCATAGTTTATCAACATGAGCAAGGCGCCTATCAGCAACACTCGCAAGAAAAGTTTGATTGAAGAACCCAACAAGAAGATTTTAGTTGGAGTGGCTGGAGGGTCAGCTGCTGGCAAAACTACCCTTTGTGAAAACATCTACAGACAAATGGCTTTCGACAGAAACTTTAAAGTTTAGATCATCAGTCTTGACTCATTCTACAAAAGTACCTCTTTCCCCATCAGATGTCGATAAGACCCAAGTGGACATCCGCGAATACAACTTCGATCACCCTAACTCTATTGACTTCGATCTGGCCTATAAAACCCTCCAGGCCCTCATCGATAGTAGTGATCCAGTACCAGTCCCTCAGTACTCCTTCATTGAGCACGCTCGTTTGGCCGAGCCGATTTACGTAGGTCCAGCTAACATAATATTCTTTGAAGGTCTAATGGCATTTTACGATAAGCGGATCAGGGATTTGCTGACTTATAAAATCTTTATCAACTGCGATGGTACTAGTAGACTAAACTAGACGATATCCGTCTCTGCCGCAGACTGAAGCGAGACAATGCTGAACGAGGTCGTAGTGTCATCAGTATCTTGGATCAGTACAACAAATTTGTCAAGAATGCCTTCCGGGACTTTATCCTGCCTTCTATCGTGTACGCTGACATCATTATCCCTGGTTTCAGAAACAACAGAGTTTCGGTCGATTTCATCGTTCAGCACATTAAAAACATGGCCAGACGTATTACCTTCAAGGAACGGGCTGTAAAAACAAAAACTTTCATTTTTGGTGAGAGTTAGATCTACGATTTGGAATGTACAGGTTCTTACGAAATTAAAGCTACTATATAACAAGAGTCTTTCCTTGTGTTTCCCACATCGAATGAACATAAGAAAGAACTTTAGTTTTTCCTTACTTCTTTACTGTCTTAGATATTCTCAGTTGACTACTTTCACGAAATTTACATAAATCAGTTCCTCAAGGTCCTAAAGGCACTCCTGAAGCAACTCATACCCCTAAAGTCACTGAAGAGCGCAGAAATGTAGATTTTTTCGATATACAACATCCAAGAGATATTGAGATTGAATTGCAACAAATACCCCATTAAGGTGATTTTCTTCCCTGTGGCTGAATTGTAGTATTCTAAGATAATTCTTTCGCAGATTAAGGGATATCTACAAAAAAACCCGAATACAACCTTCATTTTACTGAATGCTTTTTGCGAGATGACTGTTCCAAATATGATATACAAGTACCACTTGAGTAATGTGATCATGATTAACTTGTTTGTTATAGCGAATGACAAGAGATTTAGGGAGATAATGACAAATAACATTTCGGCTACAACCGATAACTTTGATTGGTTCCTGCACAACCACGACATTGCCAATGAGGGTGTTCAGATGATCTCCAAATAGTTTAATTTCTATAGACGGTCAGAACAAGAAATTGCTGCTGCTTGCTACAGTTTTGAAGTGTAAAAACAGAAATAGCCTATGGTACTTAAGAATGTTGATGAGAGTTTGTAGAAAATTGGAATCATTCAGCAGTACAATGTCTACAGTCAATAACATTAAAATTTATGTGGATTCCATGCTTTTAGTACCATTCTTAGTCTTGAGAATGGAAAGGATATTAAATCGAAATAAACGTACTTGCAATAATATTTAGATTCATCGAGAACTATCATTTACTTGCCAATAGTATTGGAAAAGTTGACTATGAGCCTCTAGAAAGGTACAATATTGCAGTTTTAATGTAAACCAAGGTGCTTTAACATCATAAAAATATCGGTGTTCTAATTTTTTCATGCAGTAATAAGTTATTGATTTAGAATTTATCCAAAACACTGAATAGCAGATTGATGACTTGCAAAGGTTATTCAACTAGCTTAATTCTGGCGAAAAGAATTACATCTATGTCCTTTTGGGAGTACATGATCATTATGTGTTGACAAAAATCACTAAGACATCAATTTCTTACTATGACTCACTCAACATTTCTCTTCGGGACATCTGGAATGGAACTGAAGAGAGTATTACTGAGCAGGAGAAAAATCACAAAGACTACAAGGATTTGAAGATTCGGCAACACAACTTGAAAGAAGCATTACAAATACTTTTGGATTTACTTGCCCAAAAAAAGACAGCAGAAACTATTTTGGTTGAGAAGAGGATTGAGGATATTGTTGGATCTTTTAATCTTATCAAGGATAATCAAGCTGAATTTTAAAATTGGTTGCTGAATGAATACCCTAAGCCAGTCATTGAGAGTGAATTGTTGAGATTGATGAGGCAGCGCAAGCTGGATTTGAGCGAAGAGCATAAAAAGTTAGTGCATGATTGGCTAGCCCATCCAAAAATAAGTCCATTGTTCCATGAAGACGAGAAGAAGCTCTTGTGATTCATACGCCATAATAGAAGATACACTCATTTTATTTATTTTTAATATCAAACCTAATTCATTGATTGATGAGTATAAAATGCTATTTTTTCATACCCTTTGAAATAGTTGCGAACACATCTTTTGATACAGGCTTCCTATTCCGTGGTGTATATTTTATAGTTGGTTTCTATGCATTGGTCGAAGCATAGTTGGCTGATTTATGTGATGCTCATTGCTAGGTGAAATAAAGAGTACAGAGTCTTTTGAGTATTTCTTGGTCAGCTTGATTTTCTTAGGCCACATGCAGTTCAAAAAATGCATCTTTTCTGCCTTTGAATCTCTCTCGGAAGGCGACGTGACCAAAATATTGGCGATAAAGGTCGAGGGCAAATTGAGTATATTAATTATACATTTATTATAGAAGTTCATTAGATTTGGTAATTGTTAGTAAAAGAAAATGGGAGCTATTTTAACTGTCTCTTAAACGATAGGCTATTAAGAACCCATCATTCTTCTTCAGGAAATATTTGTTGTTATTCCCAGTTTGAAAGAATCCACCATCGAGGTGTATCCTCTTCAGTCCGGGAATTAATTACTAGTTTCTAGAATTGCTATATAGTGATGCAACGAGTATAATTAATATTATGGGTTAAATCAGCTTATTTTCATCAAAAAAAAAATACCTTTTTTGGCAAATCTTTCAAGATTTTATCTATTTCTGTTCCTCTCTTTTTAATGAGTCTATCAAGGGCTTTAGTATTTATATTCTATTTATTGGATGTTTATTACAACCGGAAAATAGATCTCTTTTCTTTACTTTTGGGCACACCACATTTTATGGTGGACTTTTGACTGTTGATACGCACGAACAACGCAAAATTCTACTCACTTGTTTTGCGGAGACTGGCCATACGTTTATGTAACAATAGATTAGACCTACGATTTGCGATTGCCTAAGCATCGTAATTACTAAAATTTACTGAAGACCTTCTGAAATGAGAGATACTTTTAGTGTCTTGCAAATTTTACTTATCAACATACATTGTTTTGACTCTATTTTTCCTTTACTCAGCTAGGCCTTAACGACTCATTATTAATAGTATTATCAAACGTAATCAAAAGTGAAAAAAATTGTTTTACGATTTAAATGATATGAACTATCATAAATTACCCAAACATCAGGACTATTCAACGGGAGCTTCGTCTGTCGCATTCTTTTGAGCATATCTGTTTAAGATCGGATTGTCTTCTGGATAGTTGGCGACTAGTCTGACCATTTGAGTAAAAGTTATGACTTTTGTTTCATAGGGGTCAACTATATCCAGCAAATCTGGAATTAAATTTACTGAATCTTCACATAGATCTTCAATTATTACAACGAACTACTCTTATCCGATAATTCCATCAGAATCTCTATCTCGTTTTTTGAAAGAGTTCACTAAAGGCCGTAACAATTTTTAATGATTTTTTAACTGAAAGTTTAGCACTTGCTGTAAAAATACTGAAAATTCAATTTTACCTCGATTGGAGGTCAGAGAATTGTCAGTGGGTCTTCTCCTATTAGAGGACTGTTCTTTTTTCTGTCTTTCAATAAATGCAATCTAAATTTTTCGCAAAATTTCAGCAGAATCTGCTTTGTTGTAAAGATATCTGACAAGGTCTTCACACTATTAGTAAGTGATTTAACCACTAATTCGTTTGTTCATTGCTTAGTTGATATCAATTGTGTTTTTATATGGCATTTTAGATTTAATATGCATTTTAAGCAGATCGAAAATTGTTGTCTTAAGTTCGGCTTGAACGAATCTAAATTCCTAATCGACTTCATTTCTCAAAATTTTGCCAAATACCGCAATATCATTGTCTTTGGCTGAATACTCTTGAATTCCTGAGACAATGTTGTTGGCTGCTTCTAGGGTCAGACTCTGTATGGCTTTATATTTACTTTTAGGCCGTATTTTTGATTGAGATAGGTGAATAGGTATTGATTCATCGTTTCGCGAGCCAGTTTGCCTTGATAATTTTTTTAATCGAATTTAAGTTTGGACTCATAGATTTAGTCAATGACTTCTTTTAACTGTTTGAGTGTGAGAGTTTTACTTGTATTATAGTTTGGATTGACAAAATTACTGTTGGGTTATCGGTTTAATTTGCTTAGCTTTTAAATTGCTGCAGTTCTCAATCCGCTCACATTTCTTCCGGACTAGTTCATGTTACTTACTTCTTTGGGTTTTTCACCAGAAGATGTTGAGAAAGGGGGTAGCATTGGTATATTTTTAGTGAGCGGGCCTTCTCCCTTAGTGTACTTGAGGAGTAAATCTGATAATTTTTTATTATGCGTTTCCAACTGACTGATCTATCCAATGAGTTCGTCTTTTTGTTTACGGAGACGTTTCAATTATTTCTGCATTATTGCATTTTTGTTAACAATGGAATGTTGAGATTGAAATTCATTGTTGTATCTTTATTCATCCTCCTTTTCTTTTTGGTCCAGCTCGATTCTAGCAAGAGAAAGAGTCATTTCTAAATGTAATCAGGATTACATGAGACATGTTTGAAGAGTTTATCTTGCTAATCGAGTACATCTTTGAGGAACTTACCGACATCTGAGAAGATGTCCATGCAAATATTTAGCGATCTGATTTTGAGGAGTTCAAACATATCGAACTTGGTCATATAGAGCATTAAGTTTTAAAGTGATTCAGTTGCTCTTTACTTACTCATGTGTAGCTTTTACAAACATTCTCGAGATATTTGGCCGATTTACTGTTTAAAACGTTCTTAGGCATCTATTTATATTGTCTATCCCAAATATTTCTTTTAATATTACATTAAATTCTTAAAATATTCCATTATGACATCTTAAAAATCCCACAAAGATTTCTCGTTGGCATTTTTAAATTCATATTAAACTTTTGCTTTTTATCGAATAACTCGTATGTTATTCAAAAATTATAAAGTCTTTACTTCTTCCACTATGCGTTGTTCTTTTTCTTTTTTGACTTGATACTGTAGTATTTTTAGTTTTGGCATAGTTTTGAGAGAAATGATCGTCATTTCGATCTAAATGGTAGGGAAGATACATTGTCATCAAGCAAATTGTTGGTTAGATCGAGCTACTAGACTGTTTTGAGTACCGATAGATCAGTAGGTAGTTATTTAATGCGATTTCCGTGCAGTGAGAGTTTTTTCATTTTTGTAAATCTTTCGAGGATATGCAGATAAGGTAGGAGATCACTGATGGATCTAAATAGTATTAATGTCACTTGAATTAGAGTGAGACTTAGGTGGAATTGGGTTTCTTTTCAGCGAGATCTCTCAGATACTCAGTTACTGCATTGATCACGTGTGTATTGCTCATAGTCATGTTTATTTAGATTCAAATAAAGGTCGATTAATATTTTTATAATTGTGATTTGATATTGATATGGACAACATTCTCCAGAATTTGGACTATGATCAACGGTTTGAAGAGATAGATATTTAACTGTAGGACGAGACAATCAAATTAAAAAATGTTAATTTTGAGGAATCGATGAATCGTCTCCAGGATATACTTAATGAGATGTCAGAGTCTAAATTTTATAAAAAGATTAAAGTTCATTTTGGTGCCAAGACGAAGGAAGAAACTAGTTATTTAGAATAGCATTACAACAAAAAGTTATAGGTTCTGAAACATTCCCTAACTGCTGAAAAGGAACATCTCAAAAATATCTTTGCAGCTAAAAAAGAAGAAGATATAGAGTTGGCTAAACTTTAGTATCGAAGGAATCAATTGAACATTAAAAAGTATGAAGAGTCAGTAAAAAATCCAAACTACTATCCTTGTATTTATGTTTAAGCTGATAAAAAAGGGCCTATCTTTGGTAGTATTCAACAGGAAATCAGCAGACATGGAGCAGGAACTTTTGGGGCACAACTAGGCTATAGGTCTCCATTACATAAGTTTGATATCTTACAGTTTAATTTTTAATATCCTGTTCAGAGGAAACTTAGTACCAAATACTATCAATTTGGAGTCTCATGGACAAACCCAATCAAACATACGGGTGATTTTTCTGTCAAGTATAGTCTAGGTAATGATCAAACTTATTAAAATATGGATACTCATACTAATGGTTTTACTTTTGGATTACAGAAAGAATCAAAAAGGTACGAGATAGAAGTGGCACATAGAGTTCCATTTTTGTATAAGAATTTCATGAAATAAATTGCTGAAGATTATTATCATCCCTCGACTAAATGTTCGTTTAAATTTAGTAATGTTTTGATTAATAGCCTCAAATACAATTCAGTTACTGAGGGAACTTATGCTCAATGCAAGACTTAGTTAGGATTACCTTTTTTTAGCGAAACACAGTTTTTGCGATTATAGTACAGTCATCGTCATTTTTACGACACTTTTCCTCTAAGAAAATATTTTAAAAACGACCTCATTAGGTATGTTCTGTTTGATATAGAAAATTGTTTTGGAGATCAACAATTTAAACTAATGCTTCAGCTAGTACTGTCTTTCAATATGGCCGTCGACATTTTGTCAACGATCTTTTGGAAACGATTGATGTTCGAGGGTTCTAGCAATATAAAAAACCAGTTTCTAGTTATCTAAATTTAAAAGGATCAGTCAAATTTAACTTACACAACTATCCTCTTATACATTAAGCTAATTTAGTTAGTTTTTTGTATGGAAATTGGGGTTTATCCTTTTTAAAAAATGAAAGAGTGTTAAATCCTTATTTGATGACTTCAAGTGGATTAGGATTTTCTTTTAACTTTGGAGCTGCTCAAATATAGTTTTTATGCAATCTCGCTCAATACCAAAATAAACAATTAAGAGATCCAAGCAGATTTCAATTTCGTTTTAGTGTAAATGATTGAAAAGTTATATTTTCTAAATAATTATCTTAGCATACATATAGTTATTATTAGTATGATTTCCTTCGATAACTTTCCAGATACCACCAACCCTCATGTTAAACTTACTCCTCGTTCACATGAAGCTCTCAAGAGAACAGGCATAAAACTTGATGACCTAATTGTTAGAAATGCTGATGATATCAATACTAAATATGGAGATAATATTACAGATAAGGCTTTGATAGAAAAACGAGTCATTCACTATGAGGAAAAGAGAAAAGGAAAGCTAGATTTATTGAAAAAAGTCAGAATAGAAGTGCTAGATGATGAATCGAAAGGCGTATGGAATTCGCAAAATGTAACGAATAATTTATGCAGAAAACTAAAACAATGGCTTTGGGAGATTCCAAGGTATAGGGTCAATCTGGAAGCGACGTAAAATCAACTCTAATTGAAAAAGAGATGAAACAACTCTAAAAAATAAAATTTAAACAGGTATTTTTAGAATAATCAAGCAAAAAGAAATTGAGCAAACCATCCAATACGAAATGAAAATGGAATAAATAAGGAAAAACAATGAATAAAAGATGAAATTACAGCATGATAAATAAGAAAAGAAAAAAAGATAACTTGATTAGAAGCACAAGCAGGAAGAGGAAGCTAAGAGGATAAGATAATAAGAAGCTAAGAGAAAACAAGAATAATAAGCTTTGGCTCAACAAAAAAGATTTGAAGAGATGAAATAAAAGGAAGAAAAGATAAAAGAAAATTAAAGAAGAAAACAACTTTAACGTTAATAAAAGAATAGGTTAATTCAAGAATAGAAAAAAGCCAAACAAGAATAGTTTATGAAGGCAAAAGAAAAAAACCTGATGTAGCAGCAGTAATTAGTGCTGAAACGCAAATAATAAATGTAAAAGAAGCAGGTTGAGAGAATTAAAATGATGTAGATGATGAATGAGAAGAAAAAAGAATAATCAAATTTGAAACGACAATAAAAATAATAAAAACTAAAATTAGCTAGATAGCGAAACTAGTAAGCTCTTAAAGAATTAAATCATAAGTTTAAAGCCAGGTAAGACGAAATCGAAAAGAGAAGACTTCAATTCTAGAGTCAAAAGAAAAAGCATGCTGATGATATGAAAATAAAATCACTTGTGCACAATGAGAAAATGAAAGAAGTTCTTTAGTCCAGTGCTCTTCAAGAAGAAAAAAAGAAGTAAGATTACTATAAGAAACAAAAGTAGGCTGAGGAAAGGAAAAAAGAGATAGAAGAACAGCAGCGTATATAAGGAATCTAAAAGAAAAAGGCTGAGGATAGGAAAGAATAAGAGAGAAAAAGAGTCTTGTAAAACAATTAACGCCATATGGAGACTTACAAAGTTGAACTCAAGAAAAAACTTTAGTCAAAATAATAAAATTTGGTAAGAGTGCAAAGAGAGCGCTAACAAAAAATGTTAGAGAAACACAACGAAGATGTTTTAAAAAGAACTGACAAAAAGGATAATGTGTAAAGAATAATGAAAGTTCAATAGTATGAAAAAGAAAAGCTTATGAATAAAATTGAAGAAAAAATGTGGAAGGCTCAAAAGATAAAAGTCGAAAGAGATCAACTTCTTGATCAAAGACAAGTAATGAAAAAATAAATTGAAAAACAAAAAAGATAAATGATGTAAAAGATATAAAAACTTAAACAAGGTAAGATAGATCCAAATGAGTTATTAAAGAGTTTTTCAAAGGAATCACCTCAAACAATTCAAATAATCAACAATAGCAGCGTATAAAAGCCTAAACCCTTTCAAAACAATTAAAATTCACGTGTAGCTGCTAGTCAAAAAGGCTCATCCATGGCGAAATAGGTTCGTCGAGGGGAAAAGACAGAACCTCATAAAAAAAATGATGATGAGGTGAGGAGAGATATGAATTTGATGATTGAGAAGCAAAATGCTTAAATGCTCAAATTATTAGAAGATTAGCAATCTTTATAGAATCAAAGATAATAAAAATTTGGAAGAGCTTCAGCCGAATAAAAACGCAAGTTATAGAAATAGTTTGGTCTTGAAAGAGCAAAGGCTCAAATGCGTATTCAAAAGCTTTCAGAGTATATTTGTATTAATATAGTTCTCATGCGACAGACCTCAAGAAATACAAAATTGCAAATGGAGTCAAAAATATCTGATGATTGTAATTTTACCATTATTATAATTGATATAAAAGCTATATCTGAATGTTAACAATAAAATGAAGTGATCAGGAAAATGAGTATTGATAAATTTTATGGTCGACTTCAGTTTTTATGATTGAGTAGCCTTATTTTGGATACTTTTGACCACGGACTCGGATTCTGATTTTTCCTCCTTTATAGGATTATACAGTTGGCCAGTACAAAGTAACTTGGGTATACTTAGTGCTTTAAACCCAAGGAGAAGCTTTTATTTATTTTTTTTATATTCCATGCTAAAATGCAGCCTAGAACCAAAAGACCAATCCATTTGCTTTGCATTAACTCAACAGGTCAAGCTCGAAGACTCTGTCAATCTTTATGATTTCGTTATAGGTGGCAGTTTGAAGATTGAAGGTAAGAAGCTTTGCAACTTTGCTGACAATTAATGAGGGATCCATAATCCGAATCATAGGTTCATGAGAAATCCATTTTTTCATCGAAGTCATGGGTATGCCATAGATGTCATTCCAAAATTCAATTTTGTGATCGTAGAAATACTAATCATGGATTATGGCACATTTGAAAGATATGGAGTTAGGAAAAATTAACCCTTTTTTGGTTAAATAAAGATCTCTCGCTTCAATGATTCTGTCAATAAGACTATCGAAATGCATGCAATAACCCATGGGTTAGCCAATGATGATATCTACCTCAGCATTGAAATTATTCCAAGACATCGCTTCAATGCAGTCCTCTTTTTAGTTTTATTTTATGATCTATCTCATCATGTAAACGTTCTGAAGTTATCGTTCACTCTGACCATTGATGACACAGTACACTTTTTTACAGCCCGCCTCAATTGCAAAAAAGGAATACAGCAAATTGATGCCATCAGTAAGATGTAAAACAATTTTACCCTCGAAAAGATGCCTGTTTTACATCATGGAATCGTAGTAAGCTTTATGGGTACCTTGATCTTAAAGGTTATTTTAAAAGCTTTCCATGGAAAGATAATTAACCCTAGAGCG
>ERZ724520.797-NODE-797-length-16665-cov-3.996749_pt1 | contig 16665 bp, 14 predicted proteins | sample MGYA00376053_ERZ724520 | MGnify/ENA primary metagenome ERZ724520 (study PRJEB28724, sample SAMN07190886) | activated sludge metagenome | isolation source: activated sludge of sewage treatment plant in Hong Hong | place: USA: Christiansburg, Virginia | collected... | reverse complement strand
TTACTTAATTATAAAAGGTTAATTATTAATTCGAGGCAAAGATATAAATTTTTTAATAGGTAAAATATTTTTTCATTATTTTTTTAAAAAAATATTTTCTTTCTCAAACATCGGCTGGAATTAGGACTGGCTTAGTTTTAAAAATAAATGCTTAATAATTATCTGACAAACATATTCACCCCTTTTTTTGTAATTATTTTGAGTCGTATTGGAAAGAAAAATCATTTTTTGGGATGAACTAATTTTAATTCATTTAGTATGTTTTTTGCCCCTGCATATTTATCTATGATAAACAAAATATACCGTACATCTACCATAATATTTCGGCATATATTTGGATCATAGTAAATGTCGCTCATCGTGCCTTCCCAAACTCTGTCGAAATTGAGTCCAATTAAATTTCCTTTAGAATCTATTGCTGGGCTTCCTGAATTGCCTCCAGTGGTGTGGTTTGTGCCTATAAAACACACTGGCATTTTGCCGTTTTCAGCATACGGACCGTAGTTTTTGGTTTTGTACAAATCAATTAATTTGGCTGGAACATCAAATTCATAATCACCCGGAATATATTTTTCCATAACCCCGTCCAAATAGGTTACAGGAGTGTACACAGTAGCGTCTTTCGGCGCATATCCTTTTACTTTTCCGTAGGTGACTCTCAAAGTGCTATTGGCATCCGGAAAAATCCGTGCGTCTTTGTTTAATTCTAATTGGGCTTTCATATAAGTTCGTTGCAAAGCCATAATCCTCATATTGATTTCTTCGTATTTTGGATTAACGTCTTTTAGGAATTTGTCAGCCATATTTTTTAGTATTTGAAACCCTTTGTCCGAATTTAAATTGGCTAAAACTGTTTTTGAATCGCCAGAAAGTAATTCTTTAATGCTATTATAATTGACCAATTTCGATTGACCGTAAATTTCTGAAGCCAAATCGGCGGCATTGATATTTGATAAATTTGTTGGTAAAAAAGCCCTCGGCACTTTTGAAGCATACAAATGAATCAATTGTTCAAAAACTTTTTGGTCCACATTTGGATTAAAATCTTTGTAAAAATCGCCCAAACTAGCCACTAAATTATTTTTTCTGTCGGTAAAAGCTTGTTCTCCTTTAGAATTGTAAACTTGTTCTAATTGATACAATTTGAATCCAACACTCAAAAGTTCCGTATTTCTTAGGGCTACTTCCGAAAAATAATCTTTTGCCAAAGCATACGGTGCGATTTCGGTATAATTCTTTTCAAAATCCGAAAGCAAATTACCATATTCGACTTGCTTTCCAGCTTTCGCAACCTTTTCTTGAAAGATAATTTCTTGATTTTTTTTGATGGCCACAGCATCCGATTTTTTCAAACCTTGTGTCTCTCCAATCCATTTTTTCCAATAATTGGCAATACTGGCATATTTCGAAGCATATTGAATTTTGATGGCGTTGTCTTTTCGCATAAATCCATCGGCTACTTTCAAGGCTTGATCTCTAATTTCGATTTTTGCGGGATTCAATTCGTTGGCAATTTGTGCAATGGCAACGGCAGGCAAATACTCATTTGTTTTTCCTGGATAGCCAAAAACCAATGTAAAATCGTCTTCTTTTATTCCGTCTAACGAAATAGGTAAAAAGTGTTTTGGTGTGTAAGGAACGTTGTCTTTTGAATAATTTGCTGGACGATTGTTTTTGTCAGCATAGATTCTGAACAACGAAAAATCCCCAGTATGTCTCGGCCAAACCCAATTGTCAGTGTCGTTTCCGAATTTCCCTATGGAGGAAGGCGGTGCTCCAACCAATCGAACATCTTTAAAAGTTTCGGTCACAAAAAGCATGTATTGGTTGCCTTCAAAGAAAGTTCTAATTTTATTTTCTTGCCAATTTTCTTTTGGTAATGAATTGCTCAAAACCGTAATGTTGTCTTGAATTTTCCTTTGTTTTTCGGCTTCTGATGTCATGTTTTGAGTGCCTTCCAAAACTTTTGTAGTAACATCTTCGATTCTTACAATGAAAGTCACCACTAAATTTTCATTGGGTAATTCGTCTTCCATTTTATAAGCCCAAAAACCATCGGTCAAATAATCGTGATCGACTGATGAATGATTTTGAATTTGATCAAAACCACAATGATGATTGGTTAAAATCAATCCTTTTGGAGAAATCACTTCCGAAGTACAACCTCCGTTAAAATGGGGAACCGCATCTTTCAAACTGGATTTATTCACGTCATATATGTCTTTTACAGACATTTTCATCCCTAAATTTTTCATTTCTTTTTCATTCATTCCTTGCAAAAGTGAAGGAATCCACATACCTCCTTGTTGGGCTTGAATTTGAATGACAAAGAATAATAAGAGCAATTTTAAAATTTTCATATGTAGGTATTTATTGATTTTTAAGTATTGTTGTTTTTATTTTTGTGAAATGTGTTTCAAAATGATAGCTGTTGCTCCTTTGTTCATTTGTACAAAAGTGCTGCAAATATGACCTTTTTCGTGTCGGATGTCGTTGTTTCTAATTAAATTCGAAAAAGCATCTGAAAGTTCATTTTTATTGGCAATAGAAATACATCCTCCCATATTTACCAAAGCGGTTGCTTCTGCAAAATGGCTGAAATTGGAACCAATAACAATCGGAACACCAAAAGTAGCAGGTTCCAAGATATTATGAACGCCAGGATTTCCGAATCCGCCACCAACGTACGCAATATCGGCATAACTATAAATTTTGGTTAGAATTCCGATGGTGTCGATAATGAAAACATCAAAATCGTGTAGAGACGCGATTAATCGCGTCTCTACTTCAGAAAATAAAAATGTTTTTTTGGTAATAGAATTTTTTAATTCTTGAATTTGTTCGCTTTTGATGTTGTGCGGCGCAATGATAAATTTGACTTTCTCAGAAGTTTGATTGATGTAATCTACCAATAAACTTTCGTCTTTAGGCCAAGAACTTCCCACGACAATGGTCAATGTGTCGTTTTTGAAGGCCTCAATAAAATCCAGCGTATTGTCTTTTTCCAAAATGGTTGCTACTCGGTCAAAACGCGTGTCTCCCGAAACGGCAACATTGGTTTTACCTAATTGCAATAATAATTTTTTAGAACTTTCGTTTTGCACAAAAAAATAAGTGAATGTTTCTAGTGCTTTTCTATAAAATCCTCCATACCATTTGAAGAACATTTGGTTTTCTCTGAAAATTCCAGATATCAAATACGTTGGAGTTTCCAGTTTTCGAAGTTCATTTAAATAATTAGGCCAATATTCATATTTGATGAAAAATGCCATTTCTGGATGAATCAGTTTCAAAAATTCTTGAGCATTTCTTTTGGTGTCCATCGGAAGATAGACTGTTGCATCAGCAACCGTGTTGTTTTTCCTTACTTCATAACCAGAAGGAGAGAAAAAAGAAATCACGATTTTATGATTGGGGAATTTTTCTTTTATTTTTTCAATCACGGGCAAGCCTTGCTCGTATTCGCCAAGAGAAGCGGCGTGAAACCAAATGGTTTTGTCGTTAGGGTTGATTTTAGTGGCTAAAATATCAAAAACAGGTTGTCGTCCATCAATAAAAAGTTTGATTTTCGGACTAAAGTTGGCGATGATTTTCAATGAAAAATTCGCAATTTGAACGATTAGGTTGTAGATAAAAAGCATATCAAAAAATTTCTGCGGCTAAATTACGTTTTCTTTTAAATATCTATAAATTGATTCTACTAAAATCCCTATTTTTGTTGTGAATTTAAAACAGAGATAGCATACATAATCATGATAAATTCTGTTTTAAATCAACTTTAAACAAAAGATTAAAATGAAAAAATTGCAAATGGTTGACCTAAAAAGTCAATACGATAAAATTAAAGACACTGTAAACACTTCTATTCAAGAAGTTCTCGACACCAACACTTACATTAACGGACCACAAGTTCACCTATTTCAAAAAAATCTAGAAGAATATCTTGACGTAAAACACGTAATTCCTTGCGCCAACGGAACCGATGCCTTGCAAATTGCGATGATGGGATTGGGTTTAAAACCAGGCGATGAGGTTATCACTGCCGATTTTACATTTGCTGCCACTGTCGAAGTGATTGCTTTATTGCAACTCACACCCGTTTTGGTCGATGTTGATATGTTTAATATGAACATTTCAATCGAAGCCATCAAAAAAGCGATTACACCAAAAACTAAAGCGATTGTTCCTGTGCATTTGTTTGGTCGTGCCGCCAATATGGAAGCGATTATGGCAATTGCCAAAGAATATAACTTATATGTGATTGAAGATAATGCACAAGCTATTGGAGCCAATTGCAAGTTTTCGGACGGAACCAAAAAGAAAGCTGGAGTGATTGGAAATGTCGGAGCTACTTCGTTTTTCCCTTCTAAAAATTTAGGTTGTTATGGCGATGGAGGAGCGATTTTCACCAATGACGATGCATTGGCACACACTATTCGAGGTATCGTAAACCACGGAATGTATGAGCGTTACCATCACGATGTAGTGGGTGTGAATTCACGTTTAGATAGTATTCAAGCTGCGGTTTTGAATGCTAAATTGCCGTTATTAGACGAGTATAATAAAGCGCGCCAAAATGCTGCCCGAAAATACACGGCAGCTTTTGAAGGTCATAAAAATATTATTGCACCAAGTATTTGCGAGATTTGTGATTGCCACGTTTTTCATCAATATGTTTTGCGAATTTTAAATGCTGATAGAGATGCGTTGATGCAACATTTGCAAGATAAAGGAATTCCATGTGCGATTTATTATCCAATTCCATTGCATTCGCAAAAAGCGTATTTAGACGTGCGTTATAAAGAAGAAGATTTTCCAGTAACGAATCAATTGGTGAAAGAAGTAATTGCCTTGCCAATGCACACCGAATTAGACGATGAACAAATTAAATTCATAACGGATAGCGTTTTAGAATTTTTAAATAAATAATTTATGAAAATACTAGTAACAGGAGGTTTAGGTTTTATCGGTTCGCATACCGTAGTTGAGTTGCAAAATCAAGGTTATGAAGTAGTAATTGTTGATGATCTTTCGAATTCATCCGAAGATGTTTTAAAAGGAATTGTTGCCATTACGAACAAAAAACCAATTTTCGAAAAGTTGGATTTGCGTGAGAAAGGAAAAGTTCAGGATTTTTTCAAAAAGCACCAAGACATTTCAGGAGTAATCCATTTTGCGGCTTCGAAAGCAGTTGGCGAAAGTGTTGGAAATCCTTTGTTGTATTATGAAAACAACCTCAACAGTTTGGTTTATTTGCTTCAAGAATTGCAAAAACTACCTGAATCTAACTTCATTTTTAGTTCGTCTTGCACGGTTTACGGTCAAGCCGAAAAAATGCCAATTACCGAAGATGCTTCTATACAACCTGCAATGTCTCCTTACGGAAATACCAAGCAAATTGGCGAAGAAATCATAACAGATACTGCCAAAGTAACTAACCTCAATGCGATTTTGTTGCGTTATTTTAACCCGATTGGAGCGCATCCTTCGGCGGAAATTGGTGAATTACCCTTGGGAGTTCCGCAAAACTTAGTTCCGTTTATCACTCAAACAGGATTGGGTTTGCGAAAAGAATTATCGGTTTACGGAGATGATTATCCAACGCCTGACGGAACTTGTGTTCGAGATTATATTAACGTAGTCGATTTGGCGAAAGCCCACGTCATTGCTATGAAACGTTTGTTGGAAAAAAAGAATTTGGACAAAGTCGAAATTTTCAATCTGGGAACAGGAACAGGAAGTTCAGTTCTAGAAGTGATTCAATCTTTCGAGAAAGTAAGCGGACAAAAACTACCTTATAAAATCGTGGATCGTAGAGCAGGAGATATTACTTCGGCTTACGCCAATACCGATAAAGCTAATAATGTTCTAGGCTGGAAAGCAGAATCTACATTAGATGAAGCGATGGAAAGTGCCTGGAAATGGGAGCAAAAAGTCAGACAGTAGTAAGCAGACCGCAGATTTCAGTTAACAAGAATCCTAAATTATCTAGATGATGATTTAGGATTTTTTGCATTTATACCTAATGTGTGTTTGCGAAGCCCAATACTCTATTCCAATTGTCACGCTGTAGGCGTCTCAACAAACGAGAGCAACATTATTTAGACGCTTCCAGCGTGACCAAATAGCAAGAATAAAGAAGGAGCTAAATTCGATTTTGAATTGTTTTGTGCTATTTTCAAAAGTTGTAAAGATTTATTTGTAGACTTGTTAGGCTAATTCCTTATTATGAATCCGAAAAAAATCCCCACAAACTTAAAGTTTATGAGGACTCTATTTATAAATACAACTGCAATTTAAATTCTGCAATCTGCAATCTGAATTTTAAGCGTTCGCCGTCACTGCTTCTCTGTCAATTTTTCCAATTAATCCAGCTAATACTTTACCAGGACCCACTTCGGTAAACAAAGTCGCACCATCGGCAATCATTTGTTGCACGGATTGAGTCCATTTTACAGGAGCTGTTAATTGGATAATTAAGTTTTTCTTGATTTCGTTCGCATCAGAAACAGTAGTTGCCGTCACGTTTTGATATACTGGGCAAATAGGAGTAGAAAATGTAGTTGCTTCAATGGCTGCGGCCAATTCTTCTCTCGCTGGTTCCATCATTGGAGAGTGAAAACCACCACCAACAGGCAATAACAAAGCTCTTTTTGCACCAGCAGCTTTCATTGCTTCACAAGCTTTTTCCACTGCTGAGGTTTCTCCCGAAATTACCAATTGTCCCGGACAGTTGTAATTGGCGGCAACAACGATTCCGTCTATAGAGGCGCAAACTTCTTCCACAACATTATCGGCTAATGCTAGAACAGCCGCCATTGTCGAAGGTTTTATTTCGCAGGCTTTTTGCATTGCTAAGGCTCGTTGTGAAACCAATCGCAATCCATCTTCAAATGACAAAACGCCATTGGCAACCAAGGCTGAAAATTCGCCTAAAGAATGTCCCGCCACCATTTCTGGTTTAAAATCTTCCAAGGTTTTAGCCAAAATAACAGAATGCAAGAAAATAGCCGGTTGGGTAACTTTAGTTTCTTTCAATTCTTCGGCTGTGCCTTCAAACATAATGTCTGTGATGCGGAAACCTAGAATTTCATTGGCTTTTTCGAAAAGTGATTTTGCTAATTCGGAGTTTTCATATAAGTCTTTGCCCATTCCTATGAATTGTGCGCCTTGACCAGGAAATACGTATGCCTTCATAATTTTTGTTTCAAGTTTAAGGTTTAAAAGTTTCCAGTTTCTCAATTATTGAGATCTAAAAACTGTTTGCAAAAATAGTGTTTTTTTAGGATTTATCAGAAAAGATGAAACGAAAGCAAAACGGCTAAACTTCATTACGAAATTTAGCCGTTTGTATTAAAGAAAATCAGTATTAAGAATTGATTTATAGTTTTATCAATTGCAATTCGATATTCAGTTTCACTTCTTCGCCAACTAAAACACCACCAGTTTCCAATGCTGAGTTCCAGTTTAATCCCCAATCTTTACGGTTGATTTTTCCGTAAATATTCAATCCCGCTTTGGTGTTTCCCCAAGGATCTTTCATCAATCCACTGAACTCAACAGGGAATTTTACCGATTTGGTTACCTCTTTTATACTCAAATCTCCAATTAATTCGTAATCATCACCATTTTTAGTAAAATTGATGGCTTTGAAAGTTAGTTTTGGATGGTTTTCTGCATCAAAAAAGTCGCCACTTTTCAAGTGATTGTCTCTGTCAGCATTATTCGTGTTGATAGAATCGATGTCTGCCGAGAATTCGATAGCGGCATTTTCGAAATTGTCGTCTTCTGTTGCGATTGTTGCATCGTAAGTTCCAAATTTACCTGAAACGTTGGTAAACATCATGTGTTTTACTTTAAAACCAATTTCTGAGTGTGTCGGGTCAATTGCCCATTTTGTAGTTGCCATAATTTTATTATTTAAATTGTTATTTCATTTTGATAAGGCAAATTTACGGCGGCACTACCGATGGAACACTTAACCTAGATTAAGAACGAAAAAAACCGGAGAACTAAATTCGTTTTCCGGTTTTTGATGAATGGATTTTATTTTTTATTCGTTTTTGTAAAAAGTCAAAGCACCTGATGGGCATTTTTTAACGGTTTCAATAATTTTATCCGTAGAAGAGCCATCAATTTTTATCCAAGGTTTCTCTTTGGGTTGAAAAACAGCAGGATTATTTTTCACGCAATTTCCAGAATGAATGCATTTACCAGATTGCCATACCACGGTGACTTCGCCGTTGGTGTATTCTTTTTTTAAATTGTTTGAATCCATAATTTATAATTTAAAGTACATCACTAAATTTAGGAGTTTTATCGAAAACCTTTTTGGCAAAAGGACAAAGCGGAATGATTTTGATATTTTTTTCTCTGGCATATTCCACTGCTTTTGAGACCATTTTTTTGCCATACCCTTTTCCGTTGTTTCCTTCGTTTACTTCTGTATGATCAATAATAATCTTGTCGTTGCCAGCGAAAACAAAAGTCATTTTACCTACTTGTTTTCCATCGGCTGAAATATAAAAATACCCTTTCGAGCCGTTTAATTCTAATCTTATTACTTCTTCCATAATATTGAATTTATTGTTTCATTGGGATTTCCATCAACAAAAATTTGGCGTCAGTTGTTGCTTTGAAGTCCAATGTTTTGAAATCAGTTATGCCTAATCCATCACGAGTTTCCAATTCCTGACCGTCAACAGTTATTGTTCCTGAAATTACAAAAACATAAAGACCGTTTCCTTCTTTTTTCAATTCATATTGTTTTTCAAATCCAGCTTCAAAATCAGCCAAATGAAACCAAGCATCCTGATGAATCCAAACTCCGGCATCCTCAGGATTTGGTGATACTATTTGGGCAAAATTATTTTTTTGCTCGGTAGTGTCCAAAGTGATTTGTTGGTAACGAGGCTCTACATTTCTCACTTTTGGGAATACCCAAATCTGAAATAATTTAGTGCGTTGATCTGCATTTGGATTGAATTCAGAGTGTTGGATTCCGGTTCCGGCACTCATCACCTGTACATCGCCCGTTTTTATGGTTTCGGTATTTCCCATACTGTCTTTGTGGGCCAAATCACCTTCCAACGGAATGGTAATAATTTCCATATTGTCGTGTGGATGCGTTCCAAAACCCATTCCGGCAGCCACGGTATCGTCGTTTAAAACGCGCAACATTCCGAATTGTATTCTTTCTGGGTTGTACCAACTGGCGAAGCTAAAACTATGATAAGCGTTGAGCCATCCGTGATCTGCGTGTCCTCTTGTATCTGCTTTGTGTAAAACGGTAGTTTTCATACTATATAATTTTGTGATTATTGTTATACAAATTTACGTCAGATGTAAGCAAAAGACACTTAATGTAGATTAAGAAATAGTATTCAGTGTTCAGCTGTTAGTATTCAGTAATAAATAACTGTATATTTTCATTTAGACTGACCACTGACCACTGATCACTTCCTCAAAAGCTTGCTTTTCATCTTGCTGAAAAACTCTGGAGTTACACCCAGATAGGAAGCGATTTGTTTTTGGGGCACTTTCTGGATTAAGTCGTGGTGTTTGTTGCAGAATTTTTCAAAGCGTTCTTCTGCAGTTAAACTCAAATTGTCCATCAATCGTTCTTGGTGTGCCACCAATGAATTTTCAGTTAAAATCCTGAAGAAGCGTTCGAGTTTGGGGATTTCCTGAAACAGTATTTCCTGATTTTCTTTGGATAATAAAATAATTTCAGCATCTTCCAAAACCTGAATAAAAAGATTGCCCGGTTTTTGCGAAAGCAGGCTGTACATATCGCTAATCCACCAACCACTACAGGCAAAACTCAAAACGTGTTCTACAATATTGTCATTAATATTGAAACTTCGCAACACACCCGAATTCACGAAATAGGAAGTTTTACAAACCTCGCCTGCATTGAGCAAAATGGTTTTGGCTTTGTATTTGCGGATTTCCGTTTTAGACAAAAAAAGTTCCTGCTCTTGTGGAGTCAAGCTAATGTGTTTGGAGAGATTGTCTATTATTAGAGGCATTGTTTTTATTTATTTAGACACGAATTACACCAATTTTCACTAATTTTTGTTTCTTAATTTCTAATTCGTGCTAATTGGTGTAATTCGTGTTGAATTTTTTTTAATAATTCATTTGTACCAATGCCGCAGCATTTTTGGCTTTTTCAACCACTTCTTCCAAGGGGGTTTCCAGACTGTCGTTTACCAAGGCAACTCCCATTCTTCGGTACGGACGAGAAGTTTGTTTTCCGAAGATTCTGAAATCGGTTTTGGGCAAAGCAGCGATTTTTTCGAGACCAGAATAAGTGGGATTGTTACTGCTTTCCGAAGCTGCAATCACGGCGCTGGCTCCCGATTTTTCTAATGTGATTTCAAAAATAGGCAGACTTAAAATGGCACGCAAATGCAATTCGAATTCGTTGAAATTTTGTGTGCCTGCCAAAGTGACCATTCCGGTGTCGTGGGGTCTTGGAGACAATTCCGAAAAATAAACGCCATCATCCGTCAGGAAAAATTCGACTCCAAAAAGTCCTGCGCCACCCAAGGCTTCGGTAACTTTTTCGGCCATATCTTGCGCTTCGTATAAATCTGCGTCCGAAATCAGGGCAGGTTGCCAGCTTTCCTGATAATCCCCACGTTCTTGTCTGTGACCAATTGGCGCACAAAAAAGTGTTGGATTATTATTTTGTGTTACGGTCAATAAAGTAATCTCGGAATTGAATTTCACGAAAGCTTCAACAATGACTTCTACCACATCGCCACGCGAACCTTCCACGGCATAATTCCACGCTTTTTCAATGTCCGCTTCCATTTTGATAGTCGATTGTCCTTTTCCGGATGAAGACATCAATGGTTTTATCACACAAGGAATGCCAATTTCTGCTACGGCTTTGGTCAATTCTTCGGCAGTGGTGGCATAACGATAATTGGCAGTTTTTAAACCCAATTCTTTGGCGGCCAAATCCCGAATGGCTTTACGATTCATTGTAAAGTTCGCCGCTTTCGCTGATGGTACTACGGTAATGCCCTGTTTTTCGTAATCGTAAAAACGTTCGGTGCGGATGGCTTCTATTTCGGGAACGATAAAATCGGGTTGGTGTTTGGCAACGATGCGATCTAATGCTTCGCCATCGAGCATATTGATGACTTCAAAACCGTGTGCCACTTGCATTGCTGGTGCGTTTTCATAACTGTCAACCGCAATTACAGTTTGACCGATGCGTTGTGCCGCAATGGCAAATTCTTTGCCCAATTCGCCGGAGCCGAGGAGGAGTATTTTCATTGTTCAATGATATTTAAATTTTCATCAAGGTATAATTCTGGTTCAAATTGCGAAATGAAACTTTTTGCAATATATTTTCCTTTTGGTAAATCTTTTTTCGAAAATTTATAAACTACAATTTTGTGTTTAAGATTTGAAGAATAAAGCTTGCTATCAGATGTGATTAATAGTAATAGATAATTGTAATGTTCTTTGTTGCCAATGTCCTGATTAGTTTTTTCAGTGCTGTTGTTTATTTTTATTTGATATTTTATTTTTCTAGTTTCAGAATCAACAGCATCATACCCCTTTTCTCTTTTGTTTTTGCATAATTCTAGCAAATATTTTTTTTTACAAATATATTCGGCGATATCTCCCAAATATCTCGAACTATTAATGATTTTCTCGTTTCTTAATTCTGTGGTTAATTCAAAGAATTGTTTTATTAGTGATTTATCTTTTTCTGTCATTTGGATGTTTTTTGCGTGAGGGATTGCAGTGGAAATCCTTTTGTTTTTTTCTTTAAAAAACAAAAGATTGCAACGGAAAGCCCGACCCTTGTGGTCACGCCCAAATTTAATAAAAAAACCGATGCCTTTTTGAAGTAAAGCATCGGTTTTTTGTTTAATGGAAGTGGTCTTCCTCGATTTCAAATTCGGCATCTTTTTCCCAAATTTCCATTTCGCAGGGTTTGCAATTGAATTTGAGTTTGTATTCCAGTTCTCCTTGCTTCAAAATCAAAGGTTCTTTGAGTCTGCCATCCATATTGGGATGGTATTTTGGGCATTTTTCCAATTCGTATTTGATGCAATATTTGGTGGTCATCACACGAGATTTTCCCGGATCCCATTGCAATTCGAAGGCTTTTTCGATTTCGGTAACGCCGTGACGTTCGTAGAATTTTCGAGCCATTTTGTTCGAAACATTGTACATAAAATCCAGTTTGGTTTCCGGATAAGGATGTGATGTTTTAATCAATTGGTGTTCGTGACGCTTGTAATTGGCGAGACGAATTTCAGTCAATTGTTCGAAAACCGTTCTTCGCATTTCGTTGATTTTGGAAATAGGAAGGAACCAGTTTTCTGAAAATATTATGTTGATTTCGTCGGCGGTGTAAGGCGTGAAACCTGTTTTTGCCAAATTAATTTTGAAATTGGCCTCGATCGATTCGTTGTTTTTGGTTCTTTCTTTTGGATGAACCAAACTTACGGTGCTCACATTTCCGTCTTCGTCGGTGGCGATGAGTTCAAAACCGTTTTCGTTTTCGGTCAACAATAGAGTAGTGCTGATTTTTCGAACCGCACTGTCTTCGCGCTCCACAATTTTGATGAAAGCGGCGTCGTTGTTGCGGTAAATAAATGTTCCGGATTTGATTTCTTTTAGAACATTTGGATACGCCAAACCGTTTTCGACTTTGTTGACGTAAATTCCGTCGGCTTCGTTGTTTTCGTTGATAAAACACAATCCGTCACCATTGTTGAGGAATTCGCCGTTTTCGATTTCGTAAGCGTTTCCTGTTGTTTTGATCAGTTTACCAATGTATTGCCCTTTCGATTTTGGACTATCCCAAGAACCGATGGATTGGTGTCTTTCGTTGACAAAATAATCGGTATAACCTCGGTTGAAACTTTTGTCTAATGCGGAATCAAAAGTATAGGTGCATTTTCCCGAAGAAGCTTTGGTGTATTTACCGCTTTTGTCGTTTTCCAGAAAAGCGTCCAGTTTTTGACGTAAATAAGAAACATTATTTTTTACGTAAACAATATCTTTTAGACGTCCTTCGATTTTGAAAGAGCAAATTCCAGCTTCAATCAGATTTGGGATTTGGTCGGAAACATCAAAATCTTTGATGGAAAGCAAGTGACTGTTTTTGATTAAGGTTTCGCCGTGACCATCGATGAGGTTGTAAGGCAAGCGACAGTTTTGGGCACAAGAACCGCGGTTGGCAGAGCGTTCGCCATTGGCCACACTCATATAGCAATTCCCGCTGAAAGAAACGCAAAGCGCTCCCGTCACGAAAAATTCTAGTTCCACATCTGAAGCTTCACTGATTTCCTTGATTTGGTGTAGGTTCAATTCGCGAGCCAAAACCACACGTTTCATTCCGGCATCTTTCAGGAATTTTATTTTATGGGGGTCACGATTGTTGGCTTGTGTACTGGCGTGCAAAACGATAGGAGGCAACTCCATTTCCATAATCGCCATATCTTGCACAATCAACGCATCAACACCGATGTCGTATAATTTCCAAATCATCTGGCGACAATCTTCCAGTTCGTTGTCGTACAAAATGGTGTTGACAACCACAAAAACCTGCACGTTGAATAAATGGGCGTACTCCACCAATTTTGCCACGTCTTCAATCGAATTGGTGGCATTGGAACGAGCGCCGTATAAAGGAGCACCAATATAAACCGCATCGGCACCGGCATTGATGGCGGCTAGACCGTGAATCAAGTCTTTTGCAGGAGCGAGTATTTCTATTTTCTTTTTCATCTATGGGATGATAGTTTTATAATTGCTAGATTATTAGTCTTTTAGGCTTTTGTCTAAAAGTTTGCAAAGGTCTTATAAATAATTCGGGATTTCTAATTCGGGAATGGATTTTTTGGAAAATTGTTGTTTTGAAATAAAATTCTGTAGGGACAGCTCGCGAGCTGTCCGTACTGTATTAGGAAGAAAAAGATTTTAGCAGGTTTTGGGTTACACCTAAAAAAAGCCCCAAGTTTCCTTGAGGCCTTTGGTATTTAGAATTTAAAATTATTTTGGGGTAACTACATTTGGTTTGGTTTGTGGGACCATATCTGTTCCTAAGTAAAAACTTGGATGCGGTGGCTGATTGTATGCCGAATTTTGCCAAGCAACTGCCACTCTATATTGCGTATCGTGCATTAATGTATATAATTTATGCGTAGTAAGAATGTTGGTGGTGTAAATTCTAATAGCAGAATTGTCGGATTTGCGAAATATCACTTCTTCGCGCCAATCACCAAAAAGGTCGGCACTTAAACAAGGTGTTGATTTAGTTCCATTGTTTGATTTATAGTCTGTTGCGGTGAGTAGATTGATGCTTTTGGCATTGGTGTAATCCCATTTATCAATTCGGTTGGAGTTTAATAGTTCTCGGTTTAAATCGCCATCCCACCAAATAGAGAAATTCATAGAAGGTTTTGATGTCCCAATTTGATTTCCTTTGCAATCGTACAAATTTCCAACGGCTCCCCAACATTCATAGCCTTTGTGTCGAGGATCTATATCGGCAGCATTGCCACGGCCTACGTCGTTTCCTTGGCCGTTGACTCCCCATAGCGGTTTTCCTGTTTTTGCATCTCTAAATTCAAGACCATATTCTCCATATTGCGATGGAACTTCGTGGCATTGCCAAACTTCCTGTCCCGGACGATCGGGATTCATATCGGTCATATGTAAAGAATCGCCGTGGCCTAAGCCGTTGGCATATAATAATGTTCCATTGTCGTCTATTGCGCTAGAACCGTTGAATACTTCATCTTTGCCATCGCCATCGACATCGCCAACGGTCATTTGGTGATTGCCTTGTCCGAAAGCGGCCTTATTTTTAGAATCATTACTGTCAAAAATCCAGCGTTTGGAAAGGGTATTGTTTCTCCAGTCCCAAGCGACTCGTACCAGTCTTGTGTAATAACCACGACCCATTACTAAACTTGGTTTTGCACCATCGAGATAAGCGACGGCAGCTATGTATCGATCTACCCGGTTGCCATAATTGTCGCCCCAATCTTTAATGTCGCCCCGAGCTGGTAGATAATCGGCAGATGCCATTGCTTTGCCTGTTAGTCCATTAAAAACAGTTAAAAACTCAGGACCCGATAAAATATATCCATTTGGATTTCTATAATCTGCGGTTGCTGAACCTATAATTACGCCAGTTCCATCAGTAGTTCCTTCGGCGGTTTTACAAGCTATTTCGGCTTTGCCATCGGAATCTAAATCATAAACCATAAATTGGGTGTAATGAGCTCCTGCTCGAATGTTTTTCCCGAGGTCGATTCTCCAAAGTTTGGTTCCGTCTAATCGGTAGCAATCGATAAGCACATTACCTGTATATCCTTTATGCGAGTTGTCGTGGGCATTGGATGAATCCCATTTTACAACTATTTCATATTGCCCGTCTCCATCAACATCGCCAACACTTGAATCACCAACGCTGTAGGTGTATTTTCGTCCATCTGGAGAAGTTCCACCGTTTGGAATTTGCATAGGAATATCTAAATATTGATTTGCCCATACTGAGGCAGTTTCAGATTCTGACTGTTCGATTCCGTTAATAATGGCACGAACAGAATAGGTTTCGTTTGTGGCGATAGTATGAGTATAGTTGGTTGTTGTTGAGAAAGGGCTTTCGGCTACTTTTTTCCCGTTGCAATACAAGTTATAGCTTACGTCGGTGGGTTCTGTTCCCAACATTCTCCATCCAACGTAAACTTGATTTTCATCTAAACGCATTGCAACTAGACCGCGATTGAGTTTTTCAACTGTGCGTTGGGCTTGTATTTGTGTTGAGGTTCCCATTAATAAGAAAATCAAAAGGAGTATTTTTTTATTCATATATATTTGCTTGAAGGAATGAGTTTTTTTTTTTTTTTTTTTTTTTGTTGATTATGAATGTTTTACAGCAAAATTGATACCGAAAACAAGTCCCAAGAATATCTTGAGACTTTTGGTGTTGAAATTTATTTTATTCCTTAATCAGTTTTATGGTAGATGTTCCTTTTTCGGATGTTACAGTAATAACGAATACTCCAGAAGTGTTTGAAATTGCTCCCACTTCTAATTGATTTTCTCCTTTTCCTGAGCCTAAATGCTGTCCTAGTAGATTGTGGATGGAGTAAGTGAATTTTCCTTCAGCCAGAATTGTAAAAGTTTGAGAGGTAGGATTTGGATAAAGAATAGCATTTGCTGAAGGTTTTTCTTTTGAAAACGAATTGGATGCCAGATTTACATTTGTAGTCACAATATTGGGTTGAGCTTGCGCTGCCATATCTACTCCCAAATAGAAACTTGGATGAGGTGGCTGATTGTACGCTGAGTTTTGCCAAGCGATAGCTACCCTGTATTGGGTGTCGTGCATCAAAGTGTATAATTTATTGGTTGTGGGGATGTTGGTGGTGTAAATTCTAATAGCACTGTTGTCATCTTTTCGCAAGATAACTTCTTCACGCCAATCACCAAAAAGGTCGGCACTCAAACAAGGAGTTGCTTTTGTGGTATTATTTGACGAATATCCTGTCGCAGTAAGTAAATTCACGCTTTTGGCCGTTGTATAATTCCATTTATCAATATGATTGCCATCCAATAATTCCCTATTCAAATCGGCATCCCACCAAATAGAAAAATTCATAGATGGTTTTGAAG
>ERZ724520.794-NODE-794-length-16673-cov-4.675172_pt1 | contig 16673 bp, 14 predicted proteins | sample MGYA00376053_ERZ724520 | MGnify/ENA primary metagenome ERZ724520 (study PRJEB28724, sample SAMN07190886) | activated sludge metagenome | isolation source: activated sludge of sewage treatment plant in Hong Hong | place: USA: Christiansburg, Virginia | collected... | reverse complement strand
GGTACAATTCCTGTTTGCTCAAAAGCAAATAAAGTTCCACTTCTACCAAACCCATTTTGAATCTCATCAATAATTAATAATGCACAATGCTCATTACATTTTTCTCTTATTGCTTTTAAAAAATCATTATTAGCAACGGTATAGCCAGTTTCGCTTTGCACGATTTCTAAAATAACACAAGCAGTTTTAGATGTTATATTTTTTTTAACTTCTTCAATATTATTGTAAGGTAAAATTTTCACATCTGGTAATAATGGTCTAAAGGCTTGTTTAAATTCTTCGTTACCCATTACACTTAAAGCTCCATGTGAACTGCCATGATACGAATCTTTAAAACAAATTATTTCTGTTTTTCCAGTTACTCGTTTTGCTAATTTCAACGCACCTTCTGTGGCTTCGGTCCCCGAGTTTGTATAAAAAACTGAATTCAAATTTTTAGGTAAATGGTCAACTAACAATTTTGCAACTTGAACTTGAGGTGCTTGAACATACTCACCATATACCATCAAATGCATGTATTTTTCGGATTGTTCCTTAATTGCATTTACAACATTAGGATGGCAATGACCAATATTACTTACTGAAATTCCCGAAATAAAATCGATATATGATTTGCCTTGTGTATCATATAAATATATACCCTTTGCACTTTCAATTTCCAGAGCCATTGGCTTTGGCGAAACTTGTGCCACATGATTTAAAAAAAGTTGACGGTTTGAGATATTCATACATTACTCTTTAATAAAAACATCTGTAAATGAAAATGAATTTCCATTAAATAAACCCTTATCACTCAACTTTAATTGTGGTATTACCAATAAAGCCATAAACGATAAACTCATATATGGCGCCCTTAATTTACTTCCTAATTCTTTTGAACGCCTGTCTAATGTAATATAACCTTGTGCAACCTCCTCGGCACACTTATGACTCATAATACCAGCAATTGGCAATTCCAATACAAGTTCCTCATCCCTATTAGCCAATGAAATTCCTCCTTTTGAATTTACTACTAAATTTACTGCCTTACACATATCATCATCATTTGTACCTACTACAACAATATTATGGCAATCGTGAGCTACACAACTTGCAATTGCGCCTTGTTTCAATCCAACATTTTTTATAAAAGCAACAGAAACAGGTGCATCAAAATACCTATTAACTACCGCAATTTTCAAAACATCATTTTCAACATCTGCTTCTGCAAATCCATTTTTATTTAACGTTTCACTATGAATTTCGTTGGTAATTAATTGTCCGTCTAACACTTCAATTACTCTAACATGATTACCTTTTACTGGTAATTGAAAATCTCTTGGATTCTTTAAACTACAATTAAAATTATTTACGGTTTCGGTATCAATAGTTTTAATAAAAGAATTTCTATTTTCAGAAACTAACTCTCCTTTAATAAATGTTTTTAATACTTCAAAATCATTTAAGTTGTTAACCTCAATAAAATCAGCATTATCACCAACTTGTATTAAACCAATTGGCAAATTATAATGTTTTATTACATTGTATGAAGAAGCTTTTAAAACATCATACATATTATATCCAAGAGCAATGGCTTTTTTTACATGTTTATTTATATGACCTTCTAATAAATTATCAGGATGTGCATCATCACAACAAAACATAATTTGCTCAGGAAATTTTTCAATTAACGGAATTAACACATCAAAATTTTTGGCTGCACTTCCCTCTCGTATTAACACTTTTACTCCATGTTCTAATTTCTGTAAAGCTTCATCATACTTAAAACACTCATGATCTGTTGTTATGCCAGCATTAAAATAGGTTTTCATTTCCTCTCCCATTAAACCTGGTGCATGACCATCAATTGGTTTATTGTGATTTTTAGCGTGCTCTAATTTTTTGAGGACTTCTTCATTCTTGTATATAACACCAGGGAAATTCATCATTTCTGCTAAGTACACAATTTCTGGCCTAGCCATTAACTCACCAATTTGTTTAGCGTTTATTACGGCACCAGAAGTTTCAAACTCAGTGGCAGGAACACATGAAGGTGCTCCAAAATAAAAATGAAAAGGAACTTGCTTCGCATTATTTATCATAAAATCAACACCTTCAATTCCTAATACATTTGCAATTTCATGAGGATCGGATATTGTACCAATAGTACCATGTTTTACAGCAACCCGTGCAAATTCTGATGGAACAAGCATACTACTTTCTACATGCACATGAGCATCTATAAAACCTGGTAAAATATAGGTTGAATATGTTTCATTTGTTTTTTTAATTGAAACAATTTTATTTTCTACAATAGTAACTTCAGCGGGATAAATTTCTTTCAAAATCAAATCCACTAAATTTGCTTTTACAATAAATTCAGACATTAAATTGAGTTTTAGTTTTTTATTTCAAACTTATCTGCATACTTTTTATACAAATCATTTTGAAAATTTGATATTTTTATTTGCCTACCATTTACATAAGCCAAAATAATATTATTGCTTTTCATATCTAACACATCTCCATCAGATACAATTAAAGAAGCTACTTTACCAACCTCTATACTTCCAATTAAACCATCAATACCCAAAATTTTTGCTGTATTTAATGTGATACTTTGTAAGGCTTGTTCTTTTGTTAAACCATAAGCTGCAGCTGTCCCAGCTAAAAACGGCAAATTACGGGCATTCATCGCCTCCATATCTCCTTGATTTTGCAAACAAAATAATACTGAATCTTTTTGCAACAAATAAGGCAATTTATAAACTAAATCTGTCTCTGCCTCAGGTAAATCTGGCAAATCATGCAAACGATTTAACATAACAGCAATTTTATTTTGTTTTAATAAGCCTGTTATTTTATAACTGTCTTTACCACCAACAATTACCATTTTTTTTATATTAAATTGCTTACTAAAATTAATAGCAGAAATAATATCTTTTACATAATCAGCATGAATGTATAAATTTTTGGAACCATTAAAAATTCCTTTCATAGCCTCAAAACGCAAATTATTTTCAATTGGACTTACAGTATTAAAATAAGCAAAGGCATCTTCAAAAAATGTTTTTATAGATTTTAATTCATCATTATACCTATTATTTTTTTCGGAAGGAAGTGGCTCTGCCCACCAACCATTTTTATGCAAAGATTTTGGAAAGTTTAAATGAATACCATCTTCAGCCCTAAGAACTGCATCTTCCCAATTCCATCCGTCTGTAGCTAATACCGAAGATGAACCGCTAATTATGCCAGCACGAGGAGTAGTTTGAACATATAATATCCCATTAGCTTTTACAGTTTGTAATATTTTACTATCAGTATTATAGGCCGTTAAGCTTCTAATATGTGGGTTAAACTCTCCTACCTCAGCAAAATCATCTGTTGCTCTTACTGCCTCAGATTCTTGTAACCCTAAAATACAATTTGGAGCAATTAACCCTGGATAAATATGTTTACCATATAAGTCAATTGTTGTATCAAATTTGCTAGGATCTATTTTTGTTAAGCGTGCATCTGCCACCAATTCTATTTTCCCATCTTTAATAGCAATATAACTATTTTCAAGTACCTCGCCGGTTCCCAAATGTGCTACTGCATTTTTTAATAAAATGTGTTTTTTGTTTTGTGAAAACATACTCAAGTTTATGAGTAAAACAAAAAACATTATTAAAAAACTAAAATTAATCTTCATCATTATATTTGTTTTTTATAAAAATACGATTTTTATTATTTAATTAATAATCCAACAGTTTAACTACTTGAATTTAAAATGAAGTTGAATTATCTTCCGTTAAAAAGCCAACCACTAGGATCCATGGTTTTTTGACCTTTCCAAATTTGTAAATTCATACTTGTTTTACCATCCTCTTCTTGCACAGTACCTATAACTTGTTTTATGGTTACTTTATCGCCTTGTTTAACAAACACTTCGCCAATATTCATATAAACACTTAAATAATCGCCATGACGTATTATTATCAGTTTACCACCAGTTGGAGAAATAGCTATACTTGTTACTTCCCCGCCAAAAACTGCCCTAGCTTGAGAACCTTTAGTTGTGCAGATTTCAACGCCATTGTTATTCATAATAAAGCCTTTAATTGCTGGATGCTCGTATTCGCCATAACCCTGACATATTACACCCTTTGCAACTGGCCAAGGTAATTTACCTCTATTACTAACAAAATCAGCACCAAGCGCTTCGGCCTCGGCAGTAAGTTCAGGAGCATAGGTTTTAACCTCAACTGCTTTTGTTTCTGTTTTAGTTTCTGTTTTAGTTTTATTCTTTTTATCCTTTATGTCATTTTTAATCTTCTCATTTTTTGCAGCTTTAGCAGCTTTTTCATTGGCAATCTTAATAGATTCCTCCATCTTACGCTTGATTTCAGCTTCAATTAATTTTTTAATTGCAATTTGTAAGTTTTCAGCATCACGCTTCTTCTTTTCTAATTCTTGCTTTAAATCTTTTTCTTGTTGTTGTAATTCACTTAATACAATTTCGTGCTGTTGCTTTTCACCATCTAATTGCTGTTTTTCTTCTTTTTCGTTACCTAAAAGAATATTTTTTTCATGACGTTGATTCTCTAAATTATTTAATTTACTGGTAATTACAGCTTGTGTAGCCTGAATTTCTAGTGCTTGCTTTTTGCGAAATGCAGCATATTGCTGAAAATATTTAACTCGCATATAAGCTTGATTAAAATTTCCTGAAGAAAACAAAAACATAATTTTAGTATAAGAATCTTGATTTCGTTGAGCAAAATAAATCATTTTAGCATATTCTGCTTTTAACCTCTCCAAACTTTCTTTTAAGCTGTTAACCTCTGAAACGTTTTGCTTTATAATTTGATTTATTTCTGTAAGCTGTTGATTAATTGTACCAATCAACTCTTCACGCATTTTAATTTTAGTATTTACAATAACAATATTGTTAATCTGAGATCTTTGTTTTCCCTTTGTTTGACTCAACTGGTTATTAAGCTGTTTGATATCATCATTCAACTTATTTTTTTTGTTTTGTAAATCTTTTTGAGATTGCTGTTGGGCTTTAGTTTGAGAAAATGTAGAAAAATTTAAACCTAAAAAAATGAAAATAAAGTAAATTATTTTACTCAAATTTTTATTTTTTAATAGGAATTGGCTCATAGCTTTTTGGTATTGATAAACTCAGTTTTTGTGGTTGATTTATCTCTATGCGAACATAAGTAATTTTAAGGTTAATTTTCTTCTCTGCCTTTATATCAATATTAACACTGTGTGGTGCAAAAACACTGTCTGGAGCCAAAAACTTATCATATTGTGCATTAAATACTCTGTTTGTTGATGGATCCTCGAAATGATTATTAATAATTTTATATGTATCGTTCATTAAAGTCATTGTTTGTAACGACTTTTTTAAACTATCTTGTCCTGATGTTATACGTCTTAATTTGCGTTTTCGTTCCGTACTTAACAAATAATTGCAATTTTCTCTATCAATTACTGGGTTTAATTTTTCATCTTCATCATAAAACTCAGCGCTATTGCCAAACAAAGCAGCCTGAATCATATCAAAATCTAAATCTGCATTCAATAATTGATTTATATAGTTAAAATCGCCTTTAAAGTATTGTTTTTTAACATAAATAACCATTTTTACCGAATCACGGGTAATTAGCAACTTTGCTACATCAATTAATCCAGCTGCTTGAATTGAAATCCAAATGGCACTGTCTTTTCTACCTTTTACGCGTATATCTAAATTATGGTCATCTCCGTCAATATCAACTTTTACATCAGCTTTTGCAGAAATCCAATTATAAATTAGCTCACTTTCTCTTATATGCTTAGATAAAACCTTAGCAGTTTTAAATTGCAAACGGCATTTACCTTGCAATGTATCTGTTGTTTGTACTACTTGAGTTTGAGCAACATGTTTTTTTGATTTACACGCTGTAACAAATACAAATGCAACAAACATTAAAAAAACAACAGTTATTTTCGCATTAATTCTATTCATATAATTTTTTATCTGTTATTTTCTTATCTAAAAATTCTGATCCATTTCCAACAGATTTTGCTTCCTTCCAATAATTAAGAGCTTCCTGCACTTTATTCAATTTATACAACACATCGCCATAATGTTCTAATATCACTGCGCTTTTTACGCCCATTTTTGCAGCTCTTGCCAACCATTCTTCTGCTTCTTTATATTTTTCGAGTTGGTATAAAATCCATCCATAAGTATCAATGTACGATCTATTATTAGGCGCAATTTCATTACTTCTTTTCGAATATTTTTCTGCTTTCTCAAGATTTTTTTTACGCAAAGACATGTAATAGGCGTAATTATTTAAAATATATGAATTATCAGGGTCAATTTTTAATGCATTATCAAATGCCTTGTCTGATTCCTCATATTTCTTTAAATAATTATATGCATCTCCTAAATTTCTGTAAAATTCAATCATTAAAGGTTTGTCATTATAAACAAATTCTATCCCATCATTTAACGAAGAAACTGCATTTTCATAATTCTTTAATTGAATATTTGCAATACCATTAAAAAAATAAGTTGTTGGCTGATTTGGAAATAAATCCATTGCTTCAAAGCTATGAGCCTCTAATTTTTTATTATCATTTAATTCCGATTCAATAAACATCATTTGATTCCAAATAGCAAATTTACCTTTATCGTAACTCAACGCTATTTCATATTCATCACGTGCTTCTTTTAATTTTTTATCTCTATACAAAAAGTCTGCATTAATAGTGTGCGCTTCAGCTGATTTAGGGTGAAGTCGTAACATAATATCACACAACTCTTGAGCTTGTTTTTTATATTCAGGATTTTCGTCAGATAATTGATAATACGAGATCAATATTTTTTGTTTTGTTTCAATATCCAAATCAGGATTTTCGAAAGCTATTTTTATTTCCTTATAAAAATTTTCTTTATCATTATTAGCTTTATGAAAATCAGCTAATGCTAAATGTATCATTGGATTGTTTGGTTCCAATTTTAAAACATCTTGATAAGTACTCATTGCTTTATCCTTTTGATTTGTATCTTGATAAAACTCCGCTAAATACGTATAATACCTAACTTCTGAAGGATTTGATTTAATTAGCTTTTTTAGCTCTGCTTCAGCTTCCTCTTTTTTATTTAAAGATTTAAGTAACTTAATTTTATTTAAAGTGAAAGCTTCATTTTGACCAAATTTGTTTTCTAGATCTTCATAAGTCTTAAATGATTTCTCGTAATTTTGAGCATACATGTATTCAGCTGCCAAACCTTCATAAAAATCAGGACGATTAGGATATGTTTTAACTAATTTAGCGTATGCATCCGCAGCTTGATTAAACTGCCCAACATTATGTAAACATTCGATATAAAGCAATTGATACCATTCGTTTTTAGGATCTTGTAAAGCACACTTTTTGCTGTAATTTAAAGCTAATTCGTTTTGTTGCCTGTATTTCTTAATATTAGCTATTTCGTATAATGCGGCAGATGAATTTGGATCTATTTTTAAGCATTCAACAAATAACTTTTCCGCCACTTCAAAATTCCCATTCATTCTCTCTTTACATCCTTCAATAAAATAATAAGAAAATTTAGAAGGATCTTCACCTTTTGATTTATCAGATTTTTGAGTATTTGTAGTAGTGGTCTTTTTGCTATTAGAACATTGCAAACTCACTAATGCAAAACACAAAAGTATAGCACTATTAAAATATGATTTCTTAATAAACAACAAGCTAATTCTATTAATTTAAAGTGGTATAGTCACTCATGCTTAAATCCATGGATTTTCCATTCACTTCTGCACCTTCACCTATCATACTATTTTCTATAACAACATTATTAATTTTAGTTTGAGATTGAATAATACAATTTTTAATAATTGAATTAGACACTGAACTATCTGATCCAATAGAAACGTGTGGCCCAATAATAGCGTTATATAACGAAACGTTATCCCCAATAAAACATGGTTCTATAATTAAACTATTAACTATCTTAATATCTTTCCCTCTTAATGTAGCCTTTTCTTTATCAAACTCTAAAACACGCTGATTTGTATAAACAGTGGCATTTTTATTACCACAATCCAACCATTCGGTAACTTTACCTGGTGTGAAAGCAATACCTTTTTGCTTCATATTTTCTAAAGCATTTGTTAACTGATATTCACCCTTTTCGGTAATATTATTATCTAATAAATATTGTAATTCTTTTTTAAGGTTATCTCCATCTTTAAAATAATAGATACCAATAATAGCTAGGTTACTTACAAAAGTTGTAGGCTTTTCAACAAAATCAGTAATAACACCAGCTTCATTTAATTTTACTACACCAAACTGACTAGGGTCTTCAATTCCTTGAACCCAAATAACGCCTTCTTGATTAGTGTCCATTACAAAATCGGCCTTAAATAAAGTATCAGCAAAAGCAACTACTGTTTTTCCTGTAATAGAATCTTTTGCGCACATAATAGCATGAGCAGTTCCTAAAGCCTTATCTTGATAACAAATAGTTCCTTTTGCGCCTTGAGATTGAGCAATTTGAATTAAATGTTCTTCAACTTCTTTTCCAAAATCGGGTCCAATAATAAATGCAATTTCATCAACTTTTTCGCCACACACTTTAGTAATATCTTCAACCAAACGTTGAACAATTGGCTTACCAGCCACTTTAATTAATGGTTTAGGAACTGTAAGGGTATGCGGACGCATACGTTTTCCTTTTCCTGCCATTGGTATAATAATTTTCATCTATGCTAAATTTATTTTTTCAACTTACATTTTATAGTCCAATTAAATAACTATTTAATGGACATATACATTGTAAACAATCAAAAAACTATTGTTTACTTATTAACGTACATAACACTTTTTACTGCCTCAATTACTTTTGCCATATTAGGTAAAGAAGCGTCAATTAATGTAGGAGCGTATGGTAATGGAACATCAGCAGTAGTAATTCTTCTAATAGGAGCATCTAAATAATCAAATGCATCTTTTTGAACTCTAAATGCTATCTCACTTGAAATGCTAGCTAATGGCCATGCTTCTTCAACAACAACTAAACGATTTGTTTTTTTAACTGATTCAATAATTGTATCATAATCAATTGGGCGCACAGTTCTTAAATCAATAACCTCAGCATTTATACCATCCTTTTCAAGTTCTTTTGCAGCGGCCATAGCAACTTTAAATATCTTACCAAAAGAAACTATTGTTACATCTGTACCTTGTTTTTTTACATCAGCAACACCAATTGGAATTATGTATTCTCCATCAGGAATTTCACATTTATCACCATACATTTGCTCGCTTTCCATAAAAATAACAGGATCATTATCTCTAATTGCGGCTTTAAGCAATCCTTTTGCATCATAACCATTTGATGGAACAATTACTTTTAAACCCGGAGTATTAGCAAACCAATTTTCGAAAGCTTGAGAATGTTGTGAACTTAACATACCCGCACTTGCAGTTGGGCCTCTAAATACAATTGGACAGTTATATTGCCCACCACTCATACTTAAAAATTTTGCAGCTGCATTAATTACTTGATCTATAGCCACTAAAGAGAAATTAAATGTCATAAATTCGATGATAGGACGCAAGCCATTTACCGCTGCACCAACTCCAATTCCAGCAAAACCAAGTTCAGCAATAGGTGTATCTATTACACGCTTTGATCCAAACTCAGCCAACATGCCTTTACTTACTTTATACGCCCCATTATATTCAGCAACTTCTTCGCCCATTAAAAAAATGGATTCATCTCTTCTCATTTCTTCACTCATTGCTTCACGAAGTGCTTCTCTAAATTCGATTGTTCTCATATACAAACTGTATTTTATAAAAATATTTAAAACAGCATTTAGCTATTTTTTGTTTAGTTACTATCTAATTTTAATAACTTCCAAATGTAAAAAAATAAGGTTTAAAAAAAAATTAAAAATGAATCGATTTTTTAGGTTTAAAATGCTTGTGGAATGCCATATTTTTATAAATTTGCTAACCTTTAAAAAAAACTAAAATGAAGATATTAGTCCCAATTAGTAATGTGCCCGATACTACCACTAAAATAGCGTTTGGCAACGGCGATACTGAATTCAACACAGCAGGAGTTCAATTTATTATTAACCCATACGATGAGTGGTATGCACTTGTTAGAGCTTTAGAATTAAAAGAAGCTGGCAAGGCAGAAAAAGTAACCATCATACATGTTGGCTTAGCTGATAGTGATGCAACGATTCGCAAAGGTTTTGCATTAGGCGCAGATGATGGTGTTCGTATTGATTCTGAAGGTCCAGATGCTTATTTTGTAGCAGAGCAGATAGCTAAATATGCAAAAGAAAATGGCTACGATTTGATTATGACAGGGAAAGAAACTATTAATTATAATGGTTCTTCAGTTGGTGCTATGATAGCTGGCTTTATGGATTTACCTTTAATTTCATTAGCTACAAAATTTGATTTAGAAGGAAATAAAGCTACTGTAGAACACGATGTTGATGGTGGAACACAAGTTGTAGAATGTGAGTTACCATTAGTTGTTTCATGTGCAAAAGGTATGGCAGAACAACGTATACCTAACATGAAAGGTATTATGGGTGCACGTACAAAACCTTTAACTGTGGTTGCTGCAAGTGCTGCCGATAAATTAACATCTATAAAATCATATACACTTTCTGCTGGAAGAACTACTTGTAAAATGATTGACGAAAATAGTATGGATGAATTAGTTAATTTATTACATACAGAAGCAAAAGTAATTTAGTCAATTAATCAACAACTCAAAAACTAATAAAATGATCTTAGTATATACAGAAATAAATAAAGGCAAAGTTAAAAAAGCATCGTTAGAAGCTGTGAACTATGCCTCTAAAATAGCAGAATTAACAAGTTCAAGCGTAACAGCTATTGCTATTAATGCAGATGCTGCACAATTAGAAGAAATTGGTAAAGCAGGTGCAAAAAAAATATTATCAGTTAAAAATGATGCTTTAGCAGGTTTAGATAGCATGCTTATTTCTGCTGTTGTAGAACAAGCAGCAAAAGCTGAAGGAGCAAAAATTATTGTTTTCTCATTTGATATTACTGGTAAAGCAGTAGCGCCACGTTTATCTGCTCGTTTAAAAGCAGGTTTAGTAGCTGGTGCAGTTGATTATCCAGTTGTTAATGGTACTAGTTTAGACGTGAAGAAAAACGTTTTTTCAGGTAAAGCTACAGCAATTTATTCAATTAATAGTGATATTAAAATTATCTCATTATTACCAAACTCTTTCCCAGTTAAATTAGCAGATAATACTGCTACAGTAGCTGATTTTGCAGTTGATTTAGGAAGTGTAAATTCTAAAATTGTTGTAAAAGAAAAAAAATCAACTGATGTTGGAGGAATGGTTCCATTACCAGAAGCTGAATTAGTGGTATCTGCTGGGCGTGGAATGAAAGGACCTGAAAACTGGGGTATGATTGAGGAATTAGCAAAAGAATTAAAAGCAACTACTGCATGTTCTCGTCCGGTTGCAGATATGCATTGGAGACCACATCATGAGCACGTTGGACAAACTGGTGTTGCTATTCGTCCTAATTTATACATAGCTATAGGTATTTCTGGAGCAATTCAACATTTAGCTGGTGTTAATGGTAGCAAAACTATTGTTGTAATTAATAGTGATAAAGAAGCGCCTTTCTTTAAATCTGCAGATTATGGTATTGTAGGAGATGCATTTACAATTGTTCCTAAATTAGTAGAGGCAGTTAAAAAATTTAAAGCTAACCAAAACTAAATAAAGTATAAAGTTATTGGTTATTAGTTTGTTTGAAGAATGTTTTAAATGTATAATAAAACAGTTTTTTGAACTACAAATAACTTAACTCCAATAACAATCTAAAATAGGAATGAAGAAAGTAAGATTAGAAATTGTAGGATTATCATATAGTCAAACTCAAAGTGGAGCTTATGCATTAGTTTTAGGCGAAAGTGCAGGAAGCAGGAGATTGCCAATTATTATTGGTGGTTTTGAAGCTCAAGCAATAGCAATTGAGTTAGAAAAAATGACTCCAACTCGCCCACTTACACATGATTTATTTAAAGCATTTTCAGAAACATTTAGTATTGATGTAACAGAAATTTTAATTTACAATTTAGTTGAAGGAATTTTTTACGCAAAACTCATTTGCACCGATGGAACACGTGATGTAGAAATAGATGCAAGAACTAGTGATGCAATTGCATTAGCTGTTCGTTTTAATTGCCCTATTTTCACATACGAATTCATCTTGAAATCAGCAGGAATAGTTTTAGATGATGAATCTTTACCTTCATCCGAAAAAATATCTGCACCTGTTGAAGAAGTAACTAGTCCTGAAAATGAATATAAATCTAAATCAACCGAAGAATTAAAAAATTTATTACAAGGTGCTTTAGATGATGAACAATATGAATTAGCCTCAAAAATTAGAGACGAAATAAATACACGTAAGCAATCTTAGTTCACTTGTTTTTCAAACTATTCAAGGCTTAATACTTCTAATACAAAAATAAATGTCAGATTTAAAATATAACCTTCGTGGAGTTTCTGCATCAAAAGAAGATGTGCATAATGCTATTTCAAATATTGATAAAGGATTATTTCCACAAGCGTTTTGTAAAATAGTTCCCGATTATTTAACTGGTAGCGATGATCATTGTATTATTATGCATGCAGATGGAGCTGGAACAAAATCATCATTAGCTTATGTATATTGGAAAGAAACTGGTGATTTAAGTGTTTGGAAAGGCATAGCTCAGGATGCTGTGATTATGAACATTGACGATTTAATTTGTGTAGGTGCCACTAATAACATTTTACTATCATCAACAATTGGGCGTAATAAAGGATTAATACCAGGCGAAGTAATTTCTGCTATTATAAATGGCACTGAAGAAGTATTGCAAACGCTAAGAGATAATGGCATCGATATTAGATCAACCGGAGGAGAAACAGCAGATGTTGGCGATTTAGTAAGAACTCTAATAGTTGACAGTACGGTAGTATGCCGAATGAAAAAATCTGAAGTAATATCTAATCACACCATTAAACCTGGGGATGTAATTGTTGGATTATCATCATCTGGAAAAGCAACCTACGAAACTGAATACAATGGTGGCATGGGAAGTAATGGTTTAACAAGTGCAAGACACGACGTTTTTAGTAATTACATTGCAGAAAAATACCCTGAATCATTTGATGGGAATTTGCCAAAAGAAGTTACCTATTGCGGTAATATAAAACCTACTGATAAAATTGAGGTTTCATATACAGACATCGATGGAACTACTAAAACTGAAAAAATAGATGCTGGAAAACTAGTATTATCACCTACTAGAACTTATGCACCTGTTGTAAAAAAAATTCTAGAAACTTTAGGGGATAAAATCAGCGGAATTGTTCATTGCAGTGGTGGAGCACAAACTAAAGTTTTACATTTTGTAAATGACGTTCATATTATTAAAGACAATTTATTTCCTCTTCCCCCACTTTATAAATTAATACACGAACAAAGTAATACTGATTACAAAGAAATGTATAAGGTATTTAATATGGGACACCGTTTAGAGTTTTATTTACCTCAAGAAATTGCAAATGAAGTAATTTCCATTTCAAAATCCTTTAACATTGATGCTCAAATCATTGGTAGTGTAGAAAGCTATAATGGTAAAAAAGTAACAATTAACTCAGAATTTGGGAGTTTTGAATATTAAAAAATTCAATTAATTACATCCTGTTATTCATCATCATTAAGTTATTTTAATGTAGTTCATTTATTTACAATTATTTCATAAAATGTTATAACATAAAAAAACCCAGCATAAGCTGGGTTTTTTTATTATCTATATGAATTACTTACTATTTAGTAATTACTAATTCTTTAGTTAAAACTGAATTATTAGCACGAACTTGGTAGTAGTATGTACCAGCAGCTAAATTTTCAGTATTTACATTTACTGAATAGTTACCAGCAGCTTGGTTAGCATAATTCTCATTAAATACTTTTTTACCAGTTAAATCATAAACTACTAATGAAATATTTTTAGAATCATTTTCTAATGAATAGTTAATTGTAGCATTAGTTGTAGCAGGATTAGGGAAAACTGAAGATAATTTTAAACCATTATAGTATTCATTAACTGCAGTACCAACGTCCATGATAGCGAAAAAAGCAATGTTGTTATCTAAACCACCATCAGCAAATGCACCACCATCAGTAACCATCCAAGGTGTGAAAGAAGTACCACCAAACCAGCTTTTGTGGAATGTTAAATCAGCACCAACTGCATCATTTTTAGCATCACTAACAAAACCTACAGTATCACCAGCAGCTAATGTAGAACAGTCTACGTCAATTGCAAAGTTTTTATTTGTAGAAATTGGTGTAGGGAAAGTTACAATAGTCCAAGGTGAAGTTGGTAATACTGAACTTGTATCAATCATTGAAAAAGGAACTGTAGTAGTAGATAATACTGCGTTAGGTCCGATTGCATCCATTGTCCAAGTTGAAGTAGCTGATAAATAATGGTAAGCTTTATTAGCAGCCATATCAGTAAATCTAACTGTTATTACAGAACCAGCAGGACCAGTACCTTTTTTACGTGCAGCCCATAAAATTACTTTTTTAACAACAATATTAGTACTAGCTAAGTTTAATACACCTGCCGCACATCTGTTTAATGAATCATGGTTTTTACCATAGCAGTAACCACCACCTAAATATCCGAAAACTGATAAATTACCACTTGGAGCAAACTCAGGTGAAAAATCAGCAAAATTTTGCCAACATGCAGTGTCACCACTAACAGCTGTTGCTGTTTTAGCTAACATAGAGGTTGAAGACAAATTCATAGTAGATACAAGTTTTGCTTTATCTACTTTTTGCGTTTTTGGTAAAACGGCTTCTTGTGCAAATGATGCAGAGCAAATAGCTAAAGCACCAATTATAGAGTAAATTTTTTTCATTTTATTTTTTTTGGTTATAATTTATTATTACTGTAACAAAGCTACAAAAAAATAATTAAAAAATAACAAAAAAGCATCATTTTTTTAACCTTTAACATTTTATTTAACTAATCTCGTCATGATTTTAACAATCATTACTATATTTGAGTAGTGTTAGTTAATAAATCCCATCAAATTGTAAAGTTTAGCGAAGTAGATTCTCTGCATGTTGTATGGCATGGGCATTATTTAAGGTATTTTGAAGATGGAAGAGAGGCTTTTGGAAAAGAATTTAAGTTGGGTTATCTGGATATATACGAGCATGGATTTGCTGTACCTCTTATAGATATTGAAATTAAGTATAAACGCATTTTAGAATATGGTGATACAGCAATTATAGAAACAACTTTTATAAATTCTCCAGCGGCAAAACTAATTTTTAATTATAAAATTACTAGTCAATTGCATGGTTACATTGTGTGTGAAGGAAAAACTACTCAAGTTTTTGTTAATCCTAAAACCAAAGAGTTGTTTATTACAATGCCTGATTTTTTTTGAAAAATGGAAGCAAACTAATAACATTTATTAACCAAATAATATTGCTTTATATAATAAAATCAACAGTTTTTCATTACTTTTGCTAAATGAAAAAAATTTACATATTATTTTTTTTACCTATAATTTGTGTTTCCCAAACGTTTAAACAAGTTAAAGATACCACTGCTTTAAAACTAAAAATTGAAGCAATGAGCCAAACTATTAATAGTATTGAATCTGATTTTACACAAGAAAAAAATTTAAAGGTATTGTCAGAAAAAATTGTAAGTAAAGGCCATTTAATTTTTAAAAAAGAAAACTTGTTACGCTGGGAATATTCTAGCCCCTCTAAATATTTAATTGTAATTAATAAAAATAAAGTTTTTATTAAAGATGAAAAAAAAACTACTAAGTATGACATGAATAGTAATAAGGTATTTAAAGAAATTAATGACATTATGATTTCATGCGTACAAGGCACAATTTTTAAATCCAATAAGTTTAAAACTGCTTATTTTGAAAACGATAAATCTTTTAAACTTGAACTCATTCCAACAACTAAAAACATGAAAGACAGTTTTAAAAAAATAAATTTATATTTTGATAAAAACCTCTCTTCTGTTGCAAAAATAGAAATGATTGAAACAAGCGAAGACTTTACTTTAATAGAATTTATAAATAAAAAATTAAATGCTGCAATTTCTGAAAATAGTTTTATTATTAAGTAGCATTATTATAATTGCAAGTTGTAAAATAAATGCATACAGTCATAAAACTTGCGAAAAAATCACTGAAACAAAAAACCTATTCGTTCCAGTTAATTCAGAAAACACTACATTAAAATATAATACTTCTATTGATGTGTTAAAAAACCATTTAACAGGTATTTTACTAGTAAAACAAACAGATTCAATTACTAAACACTTAGTATTCGTTACGGAGTTGGGAATGAAAATGTTTGATTTTGAAATTAAAAACAATAACATAACAACATCCTATATTTTTGAACCATTAAATAAACCACAATTTATAAAGGCGTTAAAATTCAATCTTAACAACATGTTACATTTAACTGATTTAGGCACAGATATATGTAAATTTAATAACAAATCATTCACTGTATTTTCTAATACTAAAAGCAATATTAAGTATTTTTACTCCGTTACAAAAACA
>ERZ724520.787-NODE-787-length-16812-cov-4.700483_pt1 | contig 16812 bp, 10 predicted proteins | sample MGYA00376053_ERZ724520 | MGnify/ENA primary metagenome ERZ724520 (study PRJEB28724, sample SAMN07190886) | activated sludge metagenome | isolation source: activated sludge of sewage treatment plant in Hong Hong | place: USA: Christiansburg, Virginia | collected... | reverse complement strand
CATCATATAATTTTATATTTGCTCATTTTTTTTTTTTTTTTGTTCATTATGAACAATTGATAACTATTAAACTTAAATTTGCTGCTTTTGGAGACTTTCTTCATTTTATGTTTTCAATTACACAACTTAATTGTTTAAATTTGCAATCACTTATTTTTGTTTAGTTATTTCTTGTTCCTTTTGATTTTTTAAAGTTTATAAAGACTCTATTTTACTGCTCAATTATATAATTAAGAGTTAGTTTTGCCGAGTTTTGTCTTATTTTTCACTTAGACTAGTTCGAATTTCTAATAATTTCTTTTATTTAGACAACAATTGTAATTACATCGACTTTTTGAGTGAACTTTAATGTTATTAGAATGTTTCTTTACTTTTGATTAATTATTTACTCAACTATTATAACTCTTTTTAAAACTTCAGCTTTGTTTTATTTTGCTATCTTTACAACTGATCGATATGATGCTCTTTAAGTGTCAGCTGGCTTCGAAGGGCATCAACTTAAATTTCAGCATTTTTTTGAACAACAAATAGTTAATTTTTAGACTACATAATCAGAACTCTCTGTTATCTTTCTTTATCTTTCATCCCTTCAATTTCAGTTTGAAGGATTTCTATTCTATTTGATGAAGTTTCTAAATTTTGTTGTAGAATAGTATTTGATGCTAAAACTTTTGATTTTTGCTCTGTAAGCTCATTTATTTCCTTTCTCTTTAGTGAATATTAATTATTTAGTTGGTCATAAAGTTTAGTTTGTTCTAAGAATTGATGTTAAATCTGATCGAAATTTTTATGTTCCTTAACTATTTTTTATTTTAATTATTCAATATTCTTTTAAAAATTAGCTTTCATTTCTTCTTTTTATGAACTAATGTTAATAATCTAAGCATTTGCTTTATTCAACTCATACTAAATTTAATTTCCATTCTCTTCTTTTTTGTTTATCAAATTAATAAACTATTTAATCTTACTCTCTTTAGCAATTAACTCTTTCTTTAGGTTATTTTACATTTCACTATATTGTTTTGCTAGAGTTTAAACTTATTAGCTTTATTCACTCAAACGAATTTCGAAATTTTTTATTTTTTATAAATTACAAGAAATTTCTTTTTCGAGCTTTTCTTTATCATTCATTACTTCTTAAATCATTTTTTTGTGCTATTATTTAATCTCTGTCATAGCAAGTTTATGTGTATTTCTTTAATTTTAGTATTCAATGTTTAGCTTTTGAACTGATTCTAAATATTGAATTTTTTATATTTTATTCTACTAAACAATTTAGTTCAATCTTGAAATTTACAACTCATTTCTAAGTAAAATGTTTTTTTGCTCTTTCATTTATTCGATATTTAAAAGTAACATCTTATCAATTTTTTCCTTTTCTTCCTCTAAAATTTAGAATTATTTTTTCAACATCGTTTAATTTAGATTAAGCTTTTCAATTTTTCCCTTTAAACCATCAACTTATTTTTTTAAAAGGTTGTTTTACATTTCTTTGCTCTCCGTATTGTTGCTAAGTTCAGATATTTACTCTTACTTTTTCTGCTAAATTTAAAAAATAGCTGTTTCAAGTTTTCTTATTTTTTCACAAGAAGCATCAAGTTGAGCGACAGCTTACTATTTCTATCCCTAAATTGTCTTCACTCTTTATTAAAGCATGATCTGCCCACTAATAGCTTCTTACAATAATTTTTAATTTTATTAAAATCTCATCCGAGCCTCAGTCAGTTCTAAATTTATTTGCTAAGTCCTTTCTTGTTGCTCCTCTAATCTTTGGCTATATTAAATTTCCAAAGAAGTTATTTTATTTTAGAATTACTCATTTAATACGTTTTCTTGTTTCTCTGGTTTCATTTATTAAAGTCTATCATGGATCAAACTTAAAAATTCAGTGTTTTTGGATAGAATTACTTTTAATGATTACTATTCCTCTCCATCTTCTCTTATTACTCGTGCTTGTTTCAGCAATTATTTAATAATACGAGTTCCCTAAGACTGACCTTTAAATGACTATAGCTGTTGTATTAATCCTAATCTTTAATTTTCAAAATATTCTTTAACAGTTCGAACTGTTTCTTAAGTTTCTGGAATATTGTGAGCTCTTATTGATAAAGCACTTTCGATTGACCTTAGTCGAGTAATTTTATCTTCTAAAACTGAAATTATCATTCTCAAATGGGTATCATTCGCTGAATAGTGTTTAAGACCTGATTGCAAGTGATTAATTCTTTCGTTTAATCTCAAAATCTCCATCTCAAGCCTTGTTTGCTTATCAATTTCCTCAGCAACATATTAGTGCATGATTGTTGTCATCTTTGCTGGAGGTTCATTAGATATCATATTTGGAATTCCCTCACCTGATTGTAACCGTCCCATCAGAGTTATCACTTCTTGCTTTAGCCTCTTTATTTAATTCTTCATCGATTACAGATTTCCTGAAGAATCTTCATTAATTGATGCTTTTTCTCTTTTTATTAATTTAGCTCTCCTTGCAAACCCTAAAGTAGAAATCGTTTATTGATAAAAAATAGCAGCAGGACTAATGTTAGCTATTAAGTTAGTCTTTGAATTTCCGCCTAAAGAATCTTTCAACAAAAAAGTTAACTTAGAATTTCGGTAGTTAACATGCTGGGCCTTACCTTCAGATACTTATGATAGAGCATTTATCACTGAAGCCAAATTCATCAGCGATTTATTGATATTACAACCTTCCTTCAGACGCTAGCCTGTACTCTGTTTTGTTCTTTAAGATCCTGCTAAATCCACAAAATTGAATTGTCTGCTTTTTGTGTTAATAACTCCATTTTTAGAATACCTCGATTCAATTTGCATTGTAAAAACAGAATGAGATCTTGAACTTGTCTCGTTGTAAAAAGTTGAACCAACATGTCTGGATTTAGATCCTTTATTCAAAAGATCCATCACTTAATCACTTCGTGAAACAACTTATTCTGTTATCCCCTCCACATACACTCCTTTTCTAGTATCTTCTCTGAGCTGCATATTATTATTGCTCTTATTTAGCAAATCAATGATCTGCTCATTGTAGATCTAAAGAAAATAGCATCGAATAACAAAAGTTACTCCCTCCGCTCTTTCATTATCGATACACTCAAAAAGATATTTCATCGTCCTTGGAATTAAACCCTTATGATTTTCGTAATTCTAATGTTCAGAATTAACACCCATCATCGTGTAGGTTTTACCTGCTCCTGTCTGCCCATAAGCAAATATTGTGCAATTGTATCCTTGATGATGTAAAATGTACCTTCAAGACAGTCTAAAGTGCACCGTCTACCAACCCTCTCAAATATCTACTATTGAGGTTACTCGAAACAGATAGAATCGAAGGTGAATTTTTTAACTTACCCAGCATTTACCACCTTTAGAGAGTGTAATTGCTACAAATATACACATATTCTCGGATCCTAGTTTTTTTATCTGCGTGAATAGACTAATTACTTCTATGAAAGAGGACGCACTCTTATAGTCACCTGTATTGACTATTTTGAATCCTTATCTTTTAGCATAATTTAAATTATAAACACCGTTATATATCAATAATTGGCTAGTATTATACTAATATTTAGTACCTCGATTTATTAACATATTTAGATCAATTATGGAAGCAGAAATCTTCCCTCTAAGTGACCATTCATAGCCTTCATTCCAGGGAAACGTTTGGAGCCTAAAATAGCTTCTGTCGATACAATAGCCTTCAACAAAGACAAGCATTTAGGATGAATCTGTTCAGCTTTTCAAAGATAGCCTTTAACTAAGCAACTGCAAAATACCAATAAATGGCGAAGATTAATGCTAGCTTTTAGCAATTTACAACAAAAAAGGCATCGAGGATATATTCTTTGGTCAAATGTAGCTGTCAAATGAAGAATCTATTTTGAACTAAATAGCTCCCTCTAAATAAAAGATTTTTGAATCATCAAAATCTAGTGTTTTTGCCAGTGGAAAGAAAGAAAAAAGGCCTAGGATCAATAAAAGAAAATCTTCCTCGAAAATGATTGGCAAAACAGCAAAAAACAAAAAACGACCTCAAATATTGGAAAAGATGAACAAAGTTTCGATTGAGAAACATTTTTCGCAGGAAACACTATCACAATAACTCGAAAAAACACCAATTGCAGTTCATTAGGCGTCACTATGAATGATTCATTGAATTTATTACTATAATTCTATAGATAATCTTTAAAGTTTCATTGTTTCACTATATTGTCCTCATTTGATTGGCTTAAATTTCCTTGAGGCTATTGCTTTGAAATTTATTTGGGTTTTTATTCTTGAGGTTTTTAATTTTATTAATGTTTCTTTTATGCTTTTGCTTTTTTATTTTATGCTTCACTTTATTTAACTTACGTCTTTGAATCTTATTTTTTTTATTGGGATTATTTATCTTTGATTTTAATTGGCTACTAAGTTTTTGGTCTATTTTAAACTTATTTTGTATCTTGTTTATCTTTTTTAGCTTCTTCTTTAATTTGGCTCTGTTTTTACACTGGTTCATTATTAATTTCTGATTCTTATTCTTTTGATTCTTCTTCAGCTTGTTTCATCGCACTAGTATTTTCTTTGAGTGAAACAATTTCAAGATGCTTTGTTTTTATTCTATATCTTGCAATAATTGTATACAATTTCTGTTATTTAGTTTCAAACTCAATGTTGAGGAAAGTTCCCTTTCTATAATGATTACTTGTCATATCGACTATTTTCCCTCCTTTTAAAAAAGGAATTTATGAAATAAGTAGTGGTTCTATTTGGCTTTATTGGATATATTTCTCTTCATGTTTGTTTTTCTTTTTGTTTCCAAAAATTTTAGAAAAAGGTAATTGTTATCCTCCCTTTCGATCTTTGAAATTTGGATTTTACCAATTCACTTTTTATTTTTGCTTTCCTTCATTCTTATTTAAAATTTTCAATAAATCGTCCAAAGGGTTTTGCTTCAATTTTTTAACTTCATTTCCTAATGGACTATTTTAATCGATCTATCCAATTTACAAGGGCATTCTTCTTCGCGGTAAAAGGGCTTCGTATGGCAATTCAGTGCTTTTAGACATTTGATTCAGCATATTTTTTTGCATTTGCTTGAATAGAAAACTCTAAATGTTTAAATTTGTACCTCCATATTTGGTCTCTTATTTCTATTTTAAACGGACAAACTATTAAAAAGATTGTTGTAATCAAGAGATTAGCTTTTTGCTTTTTATTCTTGCTTTTTTGGAGATTCCTTAAGCGAACCAAACAGACGAGCTAATAAAGATTTTTAACTACCTTCATTGATTTAATTGTCATTCTATTGTTGGCTAAGTTATAATTACATATCCTGGTTCTCGGAGCAGATTTGATTGATCAATAAGAGCGAGATCAATATTGATAATAGTCTCATAAGAATCTTAAAAATTATTATCAATTAAAAATAATCAAAAACTTATGCTCTCTTTTATTTTGCCTATTTTAAATTTAAATAGATGACAATTCACCCAAAATTTTTATCAACTAAAGACTTATACCGTCTACTGAAGCTGCAAAGGTATATTTCTAAAATATATTATTACTAAATATGAGTCTCAAGAAATTTAATAGTTGTGATGTAGCTCACTACGATGATTTCTAATACGTTTGTCTTAGGGAAAAAAAGGTTTTTTGCTTAAAATGTTGGTATAAAGTATAGCACTATCGTCATTGCCAATCAACCCGATGCGGACAATATACTAAACTGGCTCATCTTACTCTAAACAGAGCGCTTTAATATAAAAACTCTAAACTATTAGAGTTTATGTGTGCAACACCATCCTCATATGAAGCACTTCGGGTCAGATTTTTGCAATTTAATTTTCAAGTGACAGAAGTATTGAAATAATTTGTGGAAGAAAAAATGCCCCTTTTTTTTTGGGGAATGACAAACTAACTACTAAAAGTTCGACTAGGTGCTGGAGCAGAGAATATTCTCGATTTAAATAAATTTGATTCTTATTGTTCAGACATGATTAAAATCATCAAAACCAACGACAAAAACAACAGACTTTAGAATTTAGAATCGGCCATTGGGGCCTATTATGATATCAATCATCAACTTGAAGGAGAACTTGCACAAATTAGGTCGTCAGGCTTTACTCATTCTCATCATAAATAAGATCAAGTTTTAGATGTTCTCGATAAAATGAAAAATCAGCTCATTGATATGATCGCGAACATCAAAAAAGGATTTAGGATTTCATTGGATACTTAGATATAAAAAACGGCAAGGAATATTGATACTGCAGCCAAATATAAAGGGATTGCTTTCCAAAAAGTCACACCTTAAAACGAATGTTTTAGGCATCGAGAGCAATATCCATTTTTAAATCTCGTAACTCAATCCTATTCGAATATTGCAAATGATGAACGAGATTTACACATGGGATTTCACTTAAATTTAGGAGAACTTTAGACTAACCCTGAACAACTTCTTCAAGCGAGTAAATGTTTTTTGAAATAACGCTTGCATGCTGTTTATGACAAAATCAGCTCAATTAAATCAGTTTTTCCTTATAAATATGCCTATCCCATAACCACTACTCTCTCAAATGATCAGTAGTATGAGGAACTAATAATAGATCTTTAGAGAACAGTGATTGATGCCCCTGATAAGACTAATCCTTTCTTGAGTTCTCTCATCCTAACCATTATTGGTAGAGAAGTAATCGTTATTAAATTCTTCAACCAACCGAAATTTTGCTATACAAGAAAAATATATAACTACAAAAAGAAAAGGTAAGGTTACTATGAAACCTTAATTTAGAAATTTGGACTGAAAGGAATTACTCAAAAATACAGTGCCACACCTGAGCTAATTTAATATGCTGAATAGCTTTCTGAGACTTAACTCGTCTACTGTAACTTCAGAATAGCCTATGAAAACATCTTTTTGTGTGGAGGTGAAGATATGATCTTTTAGGGAGAAAGAGTAATGTCAAACAGAGGAGCCGAACAGTTTTATGATATGATCGAAAAGTGGAAAAAATTATCGAAAATCAATTTCTAATTCAGCAATCCAGAGGCAGAAATGATGAAGTTCTTCGTTTGATTACCTTCAAAATATTATTCATTTATACGAAAAATCAAGCAAAATGCCTAATTTATCTTTATTATATATTGATAATAAATGCTCAGCAAGTGCGCTTCTTGCTTTCGGACCCTTGGATGGAAATTGCTAGGTCACTCCGTTCCAAAATGGTACTCTCATTTTCGTACATTCTGCGAATCTCATGCTCAAAAGCAACAATGGTGCAACATGTTTATTGACAATTTAGACCAAATTTTTGATTTTACTTTGTCAAAAGACATTTAACATCAAATACGTAATACAAACATTGCTTCTGAAATCGTAAAGATCATCACTCAGCATTACTCTTAAGAAAATAATCTATTTAAATTTTGTATAGAACTATTTGGATCATACCTGAAACTAAAATACTCTGAAACAATAAATCCCTCAAATAACACACTTAATAGAATGGCAAACTAGCATCAGGAATTTACCAAACTGTTAATTGATCTCTTTGTCCTTTATTATGGACTTTAAGATAGATAAATCGTAGGTTAATAACTATTCTATAAATCAACTCTACCTTCTTTAGCAGTTAGTCTAATCTTTTAAAATTAGGATACTAATAATACCGTTCTAAGAATAGCTAAACTAGCCCTCAAAAGCAAAATCGACAAAATCCAATTCCAAATACAGCGTTATTCACATCACTCAATTAATTAATTCGTCGCAAGACCAGAGCTATGTCTAAATGAACAGACTTTAAAACACTACAATGTCAAATCAGAAAAGTGTCAAGACAGGCCCTATACAGGAGCAATTCAAATAATAAAATAAATCCTTAGAGTAAAATCACCATCCTAGAAAATAAGATTAGCTGATGGAATAGCAAAACAAATTGAAAGCTCAGCATTACAATTCTATAAAAAAAGTGGCATCAATTGTTAAAAAATAGAATTAACATCAGATGATATCACTAGTATCTTCTTATTTTTAATGATTCAAGCAAATCAACCTTCGTTTATTGCTCATATTCAAATTGCAAAATTATTCAGTCCTTAGACATTTCGAGTCCACAATATCCTATAGAACATAATAACAGCCTCATAAATTCTTGAAAAGGGGCCTTTGGCTCGGAGATAATCACCAAGCATATCAACAGATTTATCAGAAAGCCAATTAATTAAAAGAAATTAAATAGTTTCAGGATTTTTCGATGAAGTTAGTAATTTTGATTTGTGATATTAGTTTTCTTTCCGGATCATAACACAATTATTTAAAATAACCATATTTCTATCATTTCTTGGAGTAGGCCTAACTCAAAGCATTCTATTCCGAAAATAATTCCTCCTCCATTTTCATATCATCACTATTATTCGATGAATTTGGAATTATCTTTCCGAAAGAGGGAGTATGAACATCTGCTTTTCTAAGCTTTTATATTTTTGCGTTTTCATGCCGAAAGGTAACCCTCCTTTTTACAAGATTAAATTTTTGACCCACGGGAAGGCTATTCATCATTCTTTCTTATCTTGAACTATCTAAATTGTTTTAAGTATCAGACTAATGATTTTAAACATTTTTGTTTTTTCTTGATTTTTATCTAGTTGAACGCTTTTTTTTCATTATTTACACTGAATCCATCGTTTTGGTTAAGCGTTGTGGGTCTCTCTGTCTAATTGGTGTATGCATTGAATGATATTTGACATCTTTCGATAATCTAATTGAATTTTCGTGGATCTTTTATTCAATTATCTTTTAGACTTCATCTTCTTTTAAATATTTTTCAAATAACCATGATTTAGGAAGCTTTTACCATTTTCCTAAAGCTGTTTTTTCCTTTTGCCCTCTTAAAGCCTTGTATTTTTCTTAATATATTTTTATCGTTTCTGCTATTTTAGACTTGCTTGATTTACCTAAACCACAATCTAAATTAAGATTAAACTCAGCAACTGTTCTTTTCGCCTTTAGTGGAAACTGTTTCATATCATCAACTAATTTTTTGTACAAACTTTTTAGGCGTTCTTCAATGATCTTGATGTACTGACTAAATCGAGCAATGTTTACACTTAATCCTCATCAATGCGAGATGAGGCTAAATCCACACATTAAAAACAACCATTATAATCACCCATTTCCGCTAACAACTCTGCCTTCGCTAACCAAAACGACGGCATAAATATACATATTGCCCTCTCCTCCATATATCGAAAAACGTTCAACGGATCTTGACATAATGATTGATATTTTATGAACATCGATAGCACCTCTTCAGAGTTTACTCCGTGATGATTATGATCTTGAGTATAAATTTCGAGTTATTGGCGCTACATGAGAATTGATAATCTGCTATAAGCTCAATGTATTATATTAATGGGTAACGATATACTAAGTCACTTGCGCTCAGACAAACAGTATATTCAACACAAGAAAATATCTCTCGCAATACACCCGAACAAAAATAATGTAGACAACATCGAAAGAGTATTCGGGAAAGTATAGGAAGCAGTACTTCACAAAAATAAAACGGCACCTAATTTTTTTGTGAGGAGTATAACAGAACAGTAATAATCATCTGTTGAAGAATAAATAAATAGTCCTACTATCACTAAACACTAATAGTCTTAACAATAACGTATCAGCAGCCCTACAGCTCAATATACCAAAGCGCAGACCAGCATAAACCTTCCCTAAGAAGATGAAACTTTTAAATAGATTGAGGAACAAATTAAAAATTCAATAGTAAACTATAACAACTAAAATTTCAATTCTATTAAATACTCCCCAGTAAAAGGAGAAAAAATAAATAAAGAAAATAGTCCAATTAATAAAACTCAACAAAGAAATCGGCAACATTATTTTAGGCTCAAAGGCTGTGAACAGCCTCCTGTCTTACAAAAACACAACATTCGAACTTGATCCTATTTAGTCTCTTTGTAGTTAATTAAAGATTAAAAATTCAAATTTATATTAACTGATAAATTTAAATGAAGGGAAAGACTATTGGAAAAGGACCTGCTAAAAAGAAAATTGAAAGACCAGGACTAACCGAAGACTAAATCGAGGAACTCAGATAAGCCTTCAATCTCTTCGATACTGAAGCCACAGGAAAAATAGACCCAAGGTAACAACTTCTACATACAGATAGCTTAAATCTGCCATGCAAAGCCTCGGTTTCGAGTCTAAAAATCCAACTATCTTCCACATGATCACATAACTCGAGAGTGAGGGTCGTGAAATTGACTTTGAGGAGTTTTTGGATGCTATTACTTCCAAGCTAGGAGATAAGGAATCGAGGGTAAATTTAATTTGATTCAGAACGGAATCAACAAGATATTCGATTTGTTTGACGATGACAAAACAGGATCAATCAATGTGAACAATATTAAAAGAGTTGCAAAATAGTTAGGCTAGACAATGAGTGTTCAATAATTGGAAGAAATGCTTCAAAGAGCTGCCAGCAATGGACGCTAAATCAACAGAGAAGATTTCTACAACATTATGACGAAAAAATCATTCTGATATTCTTGCATTAATATGTTTAAATTTAAATTCATAAGCTCTTCATGAAAACATCAATAAATCCCTCCACTAGCAAGACTTTGCATATTTTTATATTGTCAGAAATCAATATTTAAACAAATTCTTTTATACTTAATTTCAGCTTTGCCTTATTGAAAACTTTATTAACCATGATGCTTCATTATTAGGACTGGACTTGTTAGATTTGCAAGTCAAAGGTAAGATAAGATATTTATCCCTGTCCTACCTGTCAAGGCAATTAGAACTATAATAAGTAACCTTAAAAGCCTATCAAAAATAAGTGCAGTTAATGTACTTTTGAAAACCCTTAATTTGTCACTCATTGCCAAGTTTGCTATGTAGCCTTGAATTCGGAAAGCTAAGTTCCCTTATTTTTTGATAAAAAGCCTTCTTTAAGTGTGACATGCAGCCATTGCAACAAAGAAAATGATATCGCAAATGAAGAATGTGTGTTTTGTGAAAATGATTTATTTGATGTGCCCAAAAAAGCTTGTCCTATCTGCACTTTCAAAGTTAAGTAACGCCTTTTTAATGATCATTATAGTAGTTGTTTGCTAACTCAATAAATTCTCGAAAAATAAAAAGCAAAAATTATTCAAAAAGAAGCCGAATAAAAGAAAAGGAGATAAATGGAATCAAAATCTAAAAATTTATAAGAATGTATACATTGCAGAATGAAAATGCTGCCAAAATAAGCCACTACCCATGCTAAAATTTGCAGAGAAAGGTCTATGAAAGATTTAGTGTTTGATGAAAAAACAAGAATGACTCCTCTACAAATATAGGCCATGCTTTATATGAATAATAAATCTTAAAGATAACATAACTAAGTCAAAAGTGCTCTTCAAGCAAGAATAAAAAAACTCGGATTTACCATAGAAGATCTTAACAATCTACAATTTTATATAGAAAATTATGCACCCATCATCATCCATATTCACATCTCCAAACATATGGAATTTTTTATCAAAGACACTCATTATCGAAGCCAGTTTTAAACAAACAAAAGCTCAGGAAGTTTAAGCCGACCCTCACGCATAGGTTGGGAAGACAGAATGTTCGACAAAAAATACAGTAAAGCAGCAGACTTTGAAAGAGTTAAATATGGAGTCATTAACTTTACAAATGACCCAAAAGGTGTAAATGCATGTGTGAGTTATGGTCAATCATATTTCTTAATGAAAGATCATGTCAGAGAAAGATGTACCTTCACAGATAAAGATTCGAGTAACGCTGATTCTTCAATCGCAACATTTAAGTATTGCTTTAAGATCTTGAGTAAAATGAATGATAATGAGCTCCGAGCTGCCTTCGATGCCTCAAAAGCTAAAGAAATAGCATCTAATTGTACAGCGACCTACAAAGAAATCCAAATTCATGGTCCAATCGAATTTTCAAAGGATATCCTAAGAATTTACATTAACAAGAATGAAGTAAAGGGCAACAACAAATTGCTGGACATGGTCTACGATTTCAGCAAAAAGAATAACATTGACCACGATTTCTTTTGAATGATATTAACTCCCTATTTTGATGAAAATGATTGTTTATAGTGAACAGAAGGACAAAGTTGTTATTAATAGATTGATTACAATCAACATTGCCGCATGACAGAGGAAACTATAGATTTTGGAAACTTCAGTCGTAAAATAATCGTGAACCCGTGTGTTCCACTCCAAATGCTTAACCTCAAATGCAGAAACAGTAACAACCGTATCCAAGCCACCATCATCGGCAAAGTATACTCCTCACACATCGACATACTCGACATCGTTCCCATCGCCATTTGCGAAGAAAATAAAGTACCCCGTCAGCGATTCAGGTCAAAGTCATCGATTTCACATAACATCTCCGCAGTCTCGAAAACATACTCACCGTTTATCCCACACTGCAAATTTTAGGAGTAGCAGTTACTGACCTCGAACCTGATATCAATCTTGCTGCGCTCCACACCATGTACGCCAACAAAGATTCCGGCTTCAAAGCACAAGGCATCTTGAACTACCCCATAATATTGTCCGTGGGCACAAATTTTACAAATAATTCAAGTAATTATGAACTAAGTGCATACTCATTCAATCAAATCTATCGTTTTTGCAGATAATTAATGGGAGTCACTTCTTTTGAAAAACTTGATGTTACCATTTCTCTTGGAGAAGCTGATTTCCTATCAATGACTCCACTTTTCGAAGCTTTCAATGATCAAGACAAAGTCGTGCCGCAAGGAAGTGCCAAAGACCTCATGAAAATCTTAGCTATTCGATTGAAATAGCTAAAACTGAGATGCGAAAAAGAACAGGGATAGGAACTTAAGATCAGACTCAGATAAATTATCGGTAGAGTCGGAGCAAAACAATGCATTAACACAGAATAACTCTCGTATCTCCTCGATCTTGCCGGACTGCAGAAACGTGTAGCACTAAAGATGAACAAATTCTTGTGAGTGTTATGTATATCTGTATAGATTACTGTTCTAGGATCTATCACTTCATTTCGGTCTGTTTTGTAGAGCAAAACTCTTGACTCGCTTCAGGTACTCCTCTCGATTGTTTTTGTATAGAGTGAGAGGCTATTGTTGGGCAGGGCTTTCAATGTTTGGCTCTTCCTTGAGCAACTTCTGAATTCCTAACAACAACTGTTTGATGGTGATATGAGGCTTCCAATCTTCCTATTCATTGAGAATCGATAAACAAACGGTCCCAGAAGGATAAATATTCGGATGCGGCAACACAGGCTTGAACATACATTTAGGCGGTCTTAGTCAAATAATAAAATACCGAACCGGATAGTCGTTAGAAAAGTCCATTGTGAGGTGATAAACTCCCCCTTCCCAAGCCGAATCTTTAGGACCCGGAATTTAGCATTCCCACTTAAGCATATTGAGAGTATTGTCCGAGTTAGTGATTGGTTTTGCAACAAAACCGAAAGGATGATCGCTTCGCCATTCTTTTCGTTCCTTCTTCAGCCTGCCAATGACTAGTTAGCTAATTTCTTTTTTGTCGGAGCTCATCGGTCAATAAACAACTCTTAAAGTCAATTATATTTAGACTATTAATCTATAATACTCAATTTTGATAAATACTTAACAATTTTATCATAATAAAGTAAAAGAGCCTCAATTTTCATCTCTAATGATCATCCAATCAAAAAATTGTATCCAATCATTTTAATCTTTTAGATATTAATTTTGAGAAAATCCTATACTTAAACAATGCAAATTATTATTTTTTTTAATTGAATGAAGATTTGATGACGCCTACAAGGTTTGTTGGGAGCGATGATATAAAAAAATCTGGATTTAAATAGGTATAGAATCAACCCCGTTGAGGGAAAAGCATGACTCTGAGTGTTGATCCAATGGCTTTTGCGGGGAGGTTGGTGGAGAATCTAGCAAGAACAGCTCCGGTGTTTCCGTGAGTGGTGGAAATGCGACCCCAGATGGTCTAAATAGGAACGATTATACTCTAAATCTGTTTTCGGCTTTGCCGGAGTGGGTTTTGTAGATGTAAGCAACTCTCTTTCCGAAATAGTATTGAGCAGCTGATCGATCGTTGACTCCCTCAAGACGGAGGATAGTCTGGTGGGGGTTTTGGTTTTGTCTTGATCTGAATCGACATTGATATACCTTCTGAAACTGAGGAACTTAGCTCTGACCCAGAGTCTAACTTGTCTTCCGACTTTAGCCTTGGTGATTTTTTTAGCCTTGGGGGCAGTAGCAACTGGTTCTGACATATGGTTGTTTAATTAATGATTATTATATTTGGAAAATAATTTAATACTCAACAATTCCCTTCTTATTCACCAGGAACCAAATTAAAAATAACTCGTCGCTATCGAATCCATATTCATTCCTTCTTTATTTTTTAATAACCAAATCATACTTATGATATTTTCTCAACTAGAAACTAGACACATTCATCCTTTTGTCAAGCTTGGTGCCATAATATCAAATAAATCGAGATTAAAAATTGTCAGTCTTTCGATTTAAAGGGAAAAAGATCTCAACTTCATTATAGATCGTTTAGCATCATTTGTGTGAACAGGAAATGTTACTTAATTTAATATTAGAAAAAACAAATCATTCCTTTCTATTTTCTTTAAATTAATTATTTTTTTGAATAAACCACGACAGTTATTCACTACATACCCTTTTTTTGTAAAAGATTAATTCTAAGAAAAAAAAAGTTGCCGATCAAAATCTATCAAAAAATATCAATAATGTTAGCATTTTACTTGATTGTTAAGCCAACTCTACATTTTAAGTCAATAAAAATGAGATAATAACTTGAGTCACAAATTGAATTAATAACTTCAGCTGAAGAATTTAGGAATGACGTTAAATCTAAATATTAAGACAAAAATACAATTCAATAAGTAAAATAATATAAAAAACTTAAAAACCGCAGAAGCACAATACTGCTAAATCAAGAGATTTATTAATTTTAATATTAAATGTTATATAAAATACCCCTTCTTCCATAGAGTTATATTTGCCATATTTTATCATTTTCTCAGACTAATTAAATATTTTGTTCCCACATTTAGTCCCACTCCATCGATATTTTGCTCTAACTTCAATGGTGATGGTACTCTCTACTCTTTATGAGGTCTATATCAAACCTTAATTACCTTAATTTAGGAGAATAAGGTATATCAGAGTTTACTCTCTCCTTTAAACCTTTTTTCAAATTGAACACTTTTACCATTTTTCCAGAAGCTGCCAAACTTTGAAGAGTTGAAAATATAATTTTATTATATTATAAAAATTCTGCCAATTTGAATCATTTGGCTTATTACCACATTTCAAAATATCATAATTACGGCTTTAAAGATTTTATTTATAATTGTCTTATGAATGATAATTAAACTCAATGTTTTAAGAGTATACCTATCTGTTCAAAATAGTGGTTATCGGAGATTCGGGAGTCGGAAAGACAAACATTGTATCAAAGTTTGTTGACGGAGTATTTCTTATCGACGAAAAACCAACAATAGGAGTCGAGTTTTCTACCAAAGTCGTCAAAATAAATGATGCTGATATCCGATGCCAGATATGGGATACGGCTGGACAAGAAAGATTTAGAGCTGTTACTAAAGCATATTATAATGGAGCTGTTGGTGCCCTTGTAGTTTTTGATCTCACCAACAGCCAAACTTTCGAAAATGTATCTAAATGGCTCACTGAAATGCAATAAAACACTAAAAAGGATACTGTTGTACTCTTAATCGGAAATAAGGACGATTTACCGGAAAGAGAAGTCGGCCAATCAAAAATCGACTATTTTTTATAATCATCCAGCATAAAAATCTCATACATGGAAACATCGGCTCTCTCAGGGCATAACATCAATGAAACATTCTAAAAGTTGATAGAAAGTAGAAGTAATTCTATCCAGATATTTACACTCAACAAAAGAAGTAAATGGAAGCCCTTAAAAGCAAGATAGTCTCAAAATAAATTGCAGAAAAACACGAAAAAAGTGACATAATAACAAAATAACCCGCCATTACAAGTTTACCTCCTCTAAAAGAGCAAAATGAAGGAAAAATTAAACTAGAACCTCCTTCCAAAGAAAAACCAAAAAAGAAAAAATGCTGCTGACATAATTTTATAATATCTAACTTCAGTATATATCAAACAATCGAATCATGCTTCAGCAACCTTGTCACAAACATCACCTGTAGGCAAGAAATTACCACTATAATTAATGACTCAAATATTTGAAAATGAGAGTAGGCAGTTGATTGATTAAGCACATACCCAGAAATATGCTGATCAATCATATGTCCAGTCTTTACAGTCGAAAGCGTACTCTATATCAGAAATCAACTACCTGAAGCTTAGTTAAAGCATAAAATAGCTTTTGCTCAGCGATCTTCATCTAATCTTTTTTTGCTGCAGATTTAGGGGCTTTTATTTTTTAACTTATACGCATAGCTACTAGTTTATCTTGATTTCCCGTTTATTTAAAAGATATTTTGTATGTTACATTAGCCATTGCTTTGAATTTGAACCCCGTCATCGTATAAAACACATCTCTAAATAAAATATTTCGATTCTATTCCAGAACAAACACTTCGATTGTCTATTCTTTTTGAATCAAAGCTAAAAGATAGATGTTCTTTTGCTTCCATAAAACATCGAGAGTCACTCTCACCTCTCCATCAACCGAAGGTTTTACTATAAAATCAGTATAGTTTTATACAATAAAGGTATACTATTAAAAGAGAGT
>ERZ724520.784-NODE-784-length-16894-cov-4.667498_pt1 | contig 16894 bp, 16 predicted proteins | sample MGYA00376053_ERZ724520 | MGnify/ENA primary metagenome ERZ724520 (study PRJEB28724, sample SAMN07190886) | activated sludge metagenome | isolation source: activated sludge of sewage treatment plant in Hong Hong | place: USA: Christiansburg, Virginia | collected... | reverse complement strand
CTTGGTGAGTTTGGGATAGACGGGATTGCAGCCTGGTGCTAAACGAAGATGTTATGCAAATTAATGATTGATTTTTTCTTAAATGATAACTATTATCATTTACATTAAATGAGGTCAGAGAAGGCAGTGCAGCTACAGAGATCTGATAAGTGCCGCCGCACACCGGGAAGCCACTACTGGCCGGCAACAATCATTTTTTCGGTACTTCTGCACTTGGGCGCGGCCGCCTGGTGGTTGAACAGGTCGGCACAGCCGATTCAGATGACGGGCGTTCAAGCGGTGACCGTGGATCTGATTGCACTGGCGCCTCCTGCACCCGAACCAGCTCCCAGGGTTGTCCAGCCACAGTCAATGCCGTCTGTACCAGAGCCGTTGCGTGATGATGAAATGGCTGAGAAGCGCAGAGTCGTCAAGAAAAAACTGGATCAGGTAAAGCGGCAGCCCAGCCCTGTACCGGTACAGGAGCAGCCAGCAGCGCCAGTATCCAAAACTGAGCCCCAACCAGCTCCTGTGGCTGTGGCACGTTACGATGCGGATTACCTGAATAATCCGCCGCCTGATTATCCGCAGCAGTCGCGGCGCCTTGGGGAAGAAGGGCAGGTTCTGATAAGGGTGCAGGTGTCGGCTGACGGCAAAGTGTTATCGGTAGAGTTGAAACAATCTTCCGGCTTTGAGCGACTGGATCAGGCAGCACTAAAGGCTGTTGCTAAATATCGGTTTACAGCTATCGGTCATGTCAGTTCGGTTGTGGTGCCTGTGAAATTCAATTTGAAAAATTAACGAGGTTTTGAACAATGGAATTCAATCTGGATATGTTCAGTTTCTGGCAACAAGGTGATGCCATATCGCATACTGTGCTGTTGTTGCTGGTCGTGATGTCGATAACCAGCTGGGCGATCATTATCAGCAAAAGTGTGCAGCTGGCATGGTGGCAACATGCTAATGGAGGTGCGCTCGAGCGTTTTTGGCGCGCACAAAATCTGGATGAAGGTGCGCTGGAATTGAAGCGCATGTTGCCGTTTCGTTTATTAATGGAACACGGTAATGATGCGGTACAACATTACAGAAGCCATCGACCCGGGATGCAGGCGCAGCTTGATGCGCAACTACCATTAACCGAGTTGGTGACACGTGCGTTGCGTCAGGCATTGAATCGCGCTACTGCTGATCTTGAGCGCGGTCAGGTATTTCTTGCATCAATTGGTTCTGTTTCACCGTTTGTTGGCTTGTTGGGTACCGTGTGGGGTATATATCACGCGCTGGCGGTGATTGGCGCAACCGGCCAAGCCAGTCTCGATAAAGTGGCAGGCCCTGTTGGAGAGGCTCTGATCATGACAGCTATCGGTTTGTTTGTAGCGATCCCCGCAGTATTAGCATACAACGCATTTAATCGTGTGCAGCGTTTGATTGTGGCAGATCTAGACGGATTTGCGCATGACCTGCTGGTGTATTTCACCACAGGATCCCACACGCAAAAATTACCTGAACAAAATAAAGCGGGAGCATAAAGCCATGGCATTTGGTGGATTTGATCAGGGCTCACCCCAGCCAATGTCAGAAATTAATGTGACACCGTTAGTAGATGTGATGTTGGTGTTGTTAATTATTTTTATGGTTTGTGCTCCTTTGATGACGCAATCCATCAATGTCAATTTACCAAAAGCAGTGGGTGCTTCAACGCAAGAGAAACCGGAAACGGTGAGCCTGGCCATTGATTCCCAAGGGAAATTGAGCTGGAACGGTGAAAGTGTTGCTGATGCAGGGCTCACACAGTGCCTGACAGAATTGGCAGCAAAACAACCACAGCCGGAATTGCATTTGATAGCGGACAAGGATGTGCGGTATGAACGCGTGGCGCAGGTAATGGCGCTGGTGCGTGCAGCCGGTGTCAGCAAGATGGGGTTTGTCATGTTACCAGGCGCTGCCCAGTGAACCAGAAGGGTAAAGACAATGCTTCAAATGCTGAGGGTGCTCCGGTCTTGCTATCGAGGGATTTATTTTGTGCTTCGCGCACAGTTTTTATAGAACATGATGGTCAGCGTTATTTGTTAAGGCTAACCAAAGAAAACAAGCTAATTCTCACTAAATAATTTCTAACGATCTGGGTTTTTAATAGTCAGCCAGCCATCTGCCCACTTGTGTTTGCAGTAGCCAGCCATTTTCAGTCAACGGTTGGTATAGCACTAGTGGAGAAATTCATGAAAAATTTTGATAAAAAACCCCTGCCATTCGGGGTGATGCTGTGCGGGGTCACTTTATGTGGTGTGACGCTTAGCCATGCATTACACGCTCAGGAAGCAACAAAAGATAATACATTAGAAACCATTTATGTCAGTGATACGCTTGAGCAAACCCCATCGGAAAGCGGGTATCAGGCAGGAAAAACCAGGATCGGTAAAACAGACCAGTTGCCGAAAGACATTCCCCAGTCTGTCACCATTGTCTCGAATAAACTGATGCAGGATCGTAATGCAGATACCTTCAGGGAGGCATTACGTAATGTGGCGGGCCTGACGTTTAACGCAGGGGAAGGCGGACGTATTGGCGATAACATCACCATACGTGGTTACTCCGCAGTGGGCGATCTGTATCTCGATGGCATGCGTGATAGCGCGCAGTACAATCGCGATACATTTAATCTTGAACAGATTGATGTGCTGCGAGGATCGTCATCCATGTTATTCGGGCGCGGTTCGACAGGCGGCGTTATCAATCAGGTGAGCAAACAGGCCTTGCTGACCGATCGCAATATCGTCAGCACCACGCAAGGTTCCAATGCATACCAGCGCTATACGGCAGATATCAATCAACAGCTCGGCGATGCCGTTGCCTTGCGTATTAATGCAATGAGCACGGAAGCAGATAGTTATCGCGATGAAGTGGAGCAGAGCCGTAGCGGTATTGCGCCGACGATCAGCTTCGGTATCGGCACAAAAAACCAGTTCACTCTGTCTCATTTCCATCTGGAAGAAAATAATATCCCAGATATGGGTGTGCCGTATTTTGATCCGGATGGTAGCGCTCGATCGCCAGACGGCCATGACATCCTTGGCAATTATTATGCAAAGCCACTCGATGTTGATCGTGATACTTTTTACGGAATGAGTAATATCGATTATGAGAAAAATGATACTGATATCACCACAGCCAGTTACACGCACCAGTTTGATGAAGATACAGAATTAACAACGCGTTTGCGCAGCTCGGACTACAAGCGGGATCTGTGGGCAGTGGCGCCTCGTTTAATGCTGAGCCATCCTGCATCCGTGAACGACCCTGTTACAGAAAATGATATTACGGGTGTGCGGCGCGGGCATCAAGGGCGCGGTGGTGAGGAGCAAACTGTCGATAGCCAGACCGACTTCACCACACATTTTGATACGGGTGCTATACAGCATGAGCTGTTGCTCGGCACAGAAATTCTGCGGGAGAAAGCGCGGCGCTGGAGTAATGCATTACCTACTGGTGTGGTTAACCCGAATGCGGATGCCTGGAACCCTGACCCTGAGCCAGTTTTGCCTGATGGTTATCTCTATAAGGGAAAAAGTATTTACAACTATTACACAGGTGAAAGTTATGCATTTTACTTTCAGGATGTTATTGGCATCACAGACCAATGGAAAATATTAACAGGCGCACGCTGGGATCATTCAAAAAATGATTATGACCGTTATCTTGATGAGCCATTAACACGCAGGGATATCGTTAATAGCTGGCGACTTGGCTTGCTATACCAGCCTACTGACAATTCTACCTATTATGTTTCCAGAGGTAGTTCATTTAACCCTTCTGCCGAGTTGTACCAGCTGGATGACCTCACGGCAGATTTGCCACCAGAAAAAAGCCTCAATACTGAAATAGGCGCCAAGTGGGAATTGTTGGAAGGTGATTTATCAATCCGCACTTCTTTGTCACGCTCAGAAAAAACCAATGAGCGCAATACTGATCTTGCTGTTGATGTTGCAGTGTTATCTGGTGCGCGTCATACCGATGCGGTAGAGCTGGAGATCATCGGTCATGTAACTGAGGAATGGGAGATCTTCACTGCAATGGCTTATCTGGAAGCAAATATTGATGAGCATTCGAACACGTCGGTAACAGGTGTAGTCACAACAGACGAAGGCAATGAGCCAATTAACACGCCGCACTATACATTTAACTTATGGAACACCTACAGTTTTGGTGGTGGCTGGCGTGCGGGTATTGGTTTTGATGCAATTGGAGCACGGTTTGCCAATCAGTCTAACGCTGCTGTGGTGCCTTCTTACACGCGCTGGGATTCCATGTTGGCATACGAGAAAAAATCCTACTCAGTAAAATTAAACCTTTTCAATGTGTTTGATCAGGAATATTACGAAAGTGTTTATGCTGGCCATGTTCTTCCAGGTGCACCACGTACGCTAGAAATGAAAGTAGAGTACAAATTTTGATGGATAAGAGGTTGATATGTTGTTGCAAGTACCGGGTGTATTAAGTGCTGTGCAGGTGCAGCAGTGTCGCGAGTTGCTGGATGCTGCTGCCTGGATAGATGGTTCCAGTACTGCTGGAACCCAGTCGGCGCAGGTAAAAAACAATCAGCAGTTGCCGGAGCAGTCACCAGTCACTCGACGCTTGCAGCCTGTTGTGCTGGAAGCGTTGTTGCATAGCGCGCTATTCTATACAGCTGCGTTACCAAAGAAAATATTTCCGCCGTTGTTTAATTGTTACAGAGGGACAAATAATTCTTTCGGAAAGCATGTTGATAATGCGATGCGAACGCATGTGGCTACCGGGTATAGAGTGCGTTCAGATTTATCAGCAACATTATTTTTGTCGGATCCAGACGAATACGCTGGTGGTGAATTGGTGATTGAAGACACATTTGGTGAGCAGAGAATAAAGTTACCGGCCGGCGATCTGGTTTTATATCCTTCATCCAGTATTCATCGTGTTGAACCGGTCACACATGGTGCGCGACTGGCGTCATTCATGTGGATTGAAAGCATGGTGCGTGATAATGCACAGCGGCGCCTGTTGTTTGAGCTGGATATGGCTGTTATGGGTGTGCGGAAAGATCAGGGGGAGAGCAGCAATAGTGTAAAGCTGACGGCCTGTTACCATAATCTGTTACGTATGTGGGCGGATAGTTGAAACGGCCCTGCATGCGGTTGCGCACTATTGCGTATGGCGGGTGAGCCACTCAGCGGTATGATGACCTTGCACTGACAAAGGACACATCGACCATGAATGCTGACAAACAACTGGCCACACTACTCGCTATTGAAGCCATCAAACAACTCAAATATGCCTATCTGCGCCACCTTGACCTGAAAGAATGGGATGAGGTGGCCGGTTTGTTCACGCCCGATGTTGTCAGTACTTATTCTGACGGGAAGCACAGTTACCACGGCCGCGATGCGGTAATGGCGTTTCTGTCTGGCTCACTGAGCCACAAACGTGTGGTGACCAAACATCAGGTGCATCATCCGGAAATTACATTTGATGATGATCTCACAGCGGCGCGGGGTATCTGGTACCTGACGGATGCGGTGATCAACACGGTGAGCCGGGACCCTGCCAAGCATTTCTGCATTGCAGGCACGGCGTTTTATGACGAGCGCTATACCAGAACAGGCGATGGTTGGAAAATTTCATCCATTGGTTATAAGCGTGTTTTTGAAGAAACGGTGACCAGACACCCTGAGCAGGTGCTGGAATACAAGAACCGGTTTCTGGGGGATTTTGATTTGCATTGATCCTGCGCTACTGGCTAGACATGAAATTTCACAGAATCCTCCCGGCTTTTTTTCTAACGTTTTCGTTCGCTGTGTTTGCGGATGAGCCGGTGCTGGAAACCGTTGATGTCAGTGCCACGCGCACAGACGATATTCCGGGTAAGGCTGCATTGCTGGATGAAAGTGATGTGAAGGATACGGGAGCAGTGCATCCTGCGGAATTGATGGATCAAGTGCCGGGCGTGTGGATCAGTCGGGGTGGCGGCCAGGAAAATCTGACGGCATTGCGTTCGGCGGTATTTACCGGGCCTGGCTCATGCGGTGAGTTCCTGTTTGCAGAAGATGGTGTGCCTGTGCGCCCGAGTGGTTTCTGCAATGTTAACCAGTTTATTGAAATCAATTCAGAGCAAGCGGGCGGTATTGAAGTATTGAGCGGTACGTCAGCGGGCTCTTTTTACGGCGCTAATGCTATCCATGGTGTAATCAATACCCTGAGCCTTCCTCTGGAAGAGCGACACAGTTTGCGCCTGGAGGGCGGCCCCAACGATTACGCAAGAATGTTGTGGCAAGAGGGCGATGACGACAGTTATCTGGCGCTCAATACTGCGCATGATGGAGGCTATGTCGATAGCAGTGGGTATGACCAACAAAAAATGTCATGGAAACAGCGCCAGCAATTTTCGGATGTGTCATTGACGCATTACCTGACGGCCGCACATCTGGACCAGCAGAGCATTGGTTATCTCGAAGGTGAGGATGCGTATAAGGATAGCTACCGTAGACGTGATAACAGTCGCCCGGATTCGTATCGCGATGCGGATGCTATTCGCTACGTGCAATCCTGGGATTGGCAGGCCGGTGAATACCAGCACAGTGTAAAACCGTATTTGCGTCACACTGAAATGGATTTCACGCAGCAATTTGTTTTTCCGCAAGCGTTCGAAAAAAATGGCCATAACAGCGCGGGTGTGCAATGGATTTTCAAACACGATGATTTCGATTGGGGTGTGTGGCAAGGCGGTGCTGATATTGATCTGGCGCGCGCGTGGACAAAGGAATGGCAGGAAGCGCCTGCAACCCCGTTCTCGCCGCAGGGCATCCACTATGACTACAGTGTCGACATGAAGACTGCGGGGCTATGGCAGGATCTGGTCTGGCACATCAGTGACCGGCTGGATGGACAGGCAGGTATAAGGGCAGATCGCGTGCTGTATGACTATGACAACCAGACGGCAAATGGCCGTGCAGGTAAATTCATGCGCCCTGCAGATCGTGCAGACGGATTTACATTGGTCTCGCCACGTGTGGGGCTGGTGTATACCGACGGTTTCAATAATGAATGGTATGCCAGCGCTGCAACAGGAAATCGCGCACCACAAACCGCAGAACTTTACCGTCTCCAGGGTTTGCAGACAGAAGCCAGTATCGGAGCCGTTTCAGCCGATGGGGGTGAAATAGGTTGGCGCGGCAGTGTGGCAGAACGTGACGGGGGAAATACCCGCTGGAAAGTGGCGTTGTACGACACGCATGAGAAACATGTCATCATCCGCAATGCCAACAATGTGTTGTCGGATGATGCGAAAGTGAAAGACCGCGGTGTGGAAATCACACTGGAGCAGTACTGGTCTGCCGGTTGGTTTGCAGGTGTGGCTGCAACGTATGCAGAGCATCGCTACAACAGTGCTGTATTCGATCGGTCAACCAGTGTTGACAATAACATCATGGATACAGCACCCCGCACATTGGGTTCTGCACATGTGGGCTGGCAGCAGGATAAAACACGTATCGAGTTGGAGTGGCAGCACATGGGGGATTATTATCTGGATCCTGAGCATGCCTTTTCCTATGAAGGCCATGACCTTCTCCATTTGCGTGCGCAATACGGGTTGGACTCTGCATGGACTGTATATGCGAGATTGATGAATGTGACTGATGATGATTATGCCGAGCGTGCAGATGTCACTGCGTTTCCTGTGGAAGTGCCACGGTATTTTGTAGGCTTGCCACGTTCCTTGTATCTGGGTGTTGAGTGGAATTACTGACATGATTGAATTTTTTCTGAATGACCAGGCTGTAACAGTAGATGTTGAACCAGATACCCCGTTGTTGTGGGCGCTGCGTGAAAATTTGCAAAAAACAGGCACGAAATTTGGCTGTGGCCAGGGCTTGTGCGGTGCTTGTACGGTGCTGGTAAACGGTAACGCTACACGCAGTTGTGTGCTGCCTGTTTCCAGTATTGCCGGACAACGGATTACGACTATCGAAGGTTTGCAGGGTGAGCACGCCGTTCAGCGTGCATGGCTGTCTGAAAACGTTTCGCAGTGTGGTTATTGTCAGCCCGGGCAGATTATGTCGGCAGTGGGGTTGCTACAGCAGAATGGCAATCCGGGTGATGAAGATATTCTCAATGCCATGGCAGGCAATATCTGCCGTTGTGGCACGTATCCACGCATCGTAAAAGCGATCAAGGTGGCAGCAAAAACATTGCAGCAGACTAATGGGGGTGGTGTATGAAGCCATCTTCACTGAAGTTATCACGCAGAAAATTCCTGATCGGTTCTGGCGTGGTGGGTGGTGGTTTGTTGCTGGGATTTTCCTTGCGTGATGCCGTGCCAGTTCCGCATCTACGCGCCGGTAGTTTCCAACCTAATGCCTGGTTGCAGATAACGCCTCAAGGCGAGGTGATCTTTCAGCTCGACAAAGCAGAAATGGGTCAGGGGGTGATGACATCCTTGTCTGCCATTATCGGTGAAGAGCTCGATTATGATCCCTCCAGAATGACCATTGAATTTGCCGGTGCGCATTCTGCATTCAAGAATCCGCAGATGGGCGTACAGATAACAGGTGGCAGCACATCGGTGATGACTGGTTGGGATCCATTGCGTGAGGCCGGCGCTACAGCAAGGGCAATGTTGATGGCAGCTGCGGCGCAACAATGGCAGGTTGATGCATCGCAATGTAAAACCGATGACGGTGTTGTTATCCATCCGGATGGCCAGCAACGCAGCGGCTACGGGGAGCTGGCTGCACAAGCTTCGCAGCAAGTGCAGCCGGATAATATCCAGTTAAAAAAACCGGATAACTATCGCTGGATTGGAAAGTCGCTCCAGCGTTTTGACAGTGCAGACAAGGTGCAAGGCAAGACGCAATTTGGTGTTGATGTCGTGATGCCTGGTATGAAAGTGGCAGTAGTAGTGCGCTGTCCACATTTCGGGGGCGGGTTGATATCATTTGATAAAAATTCAATTGCTGGCATAAGCGGAGTCCGTAACGTATTTGCTATCCATAGTGGCGTGGCGATTGTTGCTGATGGCTATTGGCAAGCGCGCAAGGCGGCGAACCAGCTGCAGGTTGAATGGAACAAGGGGCCGCTGGCCGGGCTTGATACTGCAGCCATCATGCAAGGCCAGAAGAACGCGCTGGCCAGTACAGAAAAACCGTTCTCTGTGCAGAATGAAGGCGATGTCGCGCCTGCGTTCGCAGGTGCAACCAGTCTGGTGGAAGCGGAATATACCGTTCCATTTTTCCACCATAGTCCCATGGAGCCACAGAACTGCACAGGGTTATTTGTGGATGGCTTGCTAACATTGTGGGCGCCAACACAAACAGCAGATATTGCCCGTGCAGTGGCATCACATTTTACGGGTGTGCCGCAGGAAAATATTGTTGTTGAAAGTACTTTTCTGGGTGGTGGTTTTGGTCGCCGTGGTTACGTTGATTTTGCTGGTGAAGCCGCAGCTGTCGCACTGCAGCAACCCGGCGTGCCGGTGAAGTTGATGTGGTCGCGTGAGGATGATATGCGGCACGATTACTATCGCCCCACGGCGTATCATAAAATGCGTGCGGCAGTAGATAACGGGGGTAGCGTTACCGGTTGGCACCATGATTTTGTCAGTACCAGTGTGTTGCAAGGTTTTGGTGTTGACCTGATGCATGCCATGTTGCCATCCTGGGTGCCCACCAGCATTGCGCGCGGTATTGGCAAGGGCGTAGCTGATTTTGTCCCTCCCTACGATATTTCTATGGGCGAAGGCACAAAAATTCCCTATGCAGTGCCTAATAGAAAAGTTGGTATGGTGCATTATGATGCGGGAATTCCTACGGGATTCTGGCGTTCAGTCAGCCACTCATTTAATGCATTTGCTGTTGAAGGTTTTTTTGATGAGCTGGCGCATGCTGTTAAAAAAGATCCTGTTGAATTTCGTCGTGAATACTTGAAAGACAGCCCGCGCCATCTGGCAGCACTCAATCTTGCTGTAGAAAAATCTAACTGGAACGTGATGCCGCGTATAGCCGGTTTTGGCCGCGGTGTGGCAGTGCATGAATCTTTTGGGTCGGTCGTGGCAATTGTTGCCGATGTTCGAGTCAGCGGTAACCAGTATGTCGTCAAGCGCCTTGTGATCGCTGTGGATTGCGGTTTGGTGATCAATCCTGACCAGGTGATTGCACAGATGGAAGGTGGTGCAATTTATGGATTGACTGCCGTGATAAAAAACGGTGTCGATATATATGATGGCGCATGTGCACAAAGTAATTTTCACGATTTGCCGGTGCTGCGCATTGGTGAGTCTCCTGAAATAGCGGCATATATCGTGCCCAGCACTGACAAGCCCGGTGGTATTGGTGAGGTAGCAGTGCCACCCGTAGCGCCAGCAGTAGCAAACGCATTATTTGCAGCAACAGGCAAACGCTTGCGCAACCTTCCGTTAAAACTGGATGCGTGATCTCGATATTTTCAAGACCATCCAGTGCTGGCTTCAGCAACCGGAATCGGTGTGGCTATGCACCGTACTGGAAACCTGGGGTTCTTCGCCGCGCCCGCGCGGATCACTCCTGGCCTGTAATGCCCGCGGTGAATTCATCGGTTCATTATCAGGTGGCTGTGTTGAGGAAGACTTGATCGCACGAATAGTGAAAGGCGAGTTTTCTTCGCCTGTTTCCCGGATTCGTTATGGCGAGAAAGCTGAAGATTCAGAGCGTTTCCGCTTGCCCTGCGGAGGCATTCTGGATGTAGTTATAGAGCGACTGAACCCATCTATGAAGCTGGATGATGCCATCATATTAATTATCGATGCATTAGCTCGGCGACGCCGTGTTGTTCTACACCGGGATTTCATCGAAGAAAAATTACTGGTTTCTGCCCCAGAGCCTGACAGCCCTGACTTGTTTGTTGTAGAGGATGGCAATAAAAAAATATGTGCAATCAGTCATGCGTTGGGGCCGCAGTATCGTCTTTTATTGATAGGTATCAGTGAAGTGTCACGCGCTGTGGCGCAATTGGCTTTGCTGCTGGATTACGAAGTTCTGGTATGTGATCCACGTGCCGATGCGCGAGCCCGTTGGGATATTGCAGGCATTGAGATTCTTGCACTGCTGCCAGATGACGCTGTGCGTGAATACAGTGATGATGCACAGTGCGCTATTCTCGCATTGACGCATGATCCACGCATTGACGATATGGCATTGATGGAAGCATTTAATACGAGAGCATTTTATATCGGCGCTATGGGTTCGCTGCGCACATCCAGCAATCGTCGTGCCCGTTTGCAATTGCTTGAAGTTACACCTTCACAGCTAAAGCGTTTGCACGCGCCGATCGGCCTTGATACTGGCAGTAAAACCCCGATGGAGATTGCTGTTTCTGTGATGGCGCAATTGACAGCCGTGCGTAATGGAAAGTCGTTGTGAGCAAACAGGCATTTAAAATTGACGCTATTCTTCTTGCGGCAGGGAGCTCTTCGCGTTTCGGTAGCGATAAACGTCTTTATGAAATTAACGGAAGGCCAATGCTGCAACAGGCAATCTCTGCAATTGTTGATACCGTTAATTCTGTAATAGTGGTTATGAAACAGAATGATTGTGATGCTTTGCCACGGCTTCTGGGTGGGTTTTTGGCCGATTGCCGTATTCGCCCGTTATTGCTCGAGTATCCTGAAGCCGGTATAGGTAGCAATATTGCATACGCCACGAGGACTTTGTCTGGAAATTCGGATGGCGTACTGGTCATGCTGGCAGATATGCCCTATGTACAATCTCAGACAGCGCAAGCTGTGGTCGACAATTTTGATGCAGGCAAGATTGTTGTGCCGGTTTGTGTCGATAGCGATGGGCAGGAAAAGCAGGGGCATCCAGTGTTGTTTGCGCGCCAGTTTTTTGAGGAGCTTGCCGCATTAAATGGCGATACTGGTGCACGTGCTGTGCTTCGGGATAATACACAGTCGATCACGTATGTGTCTGTGGCAGATCGGGGGATCCTGCAAGATATTGATATAGCAGTAGGCTAGCGTTTATTGTTTTCCAGCAGTATTGCCATTAGTGCTTTTTGCACATGCAACCGGTTTTCTGCTTCATCCCACACCACAGAGCGCGGATCGTCGAGCATGTCGTGGCTCACTTCTTCTCCGCGATGTGCAGGCAAGCAATGCATGAACAGTGCATCCGGTTTTGCCGTATCCATGAGTGGCGGATTTACCTGATATCCCTGAAAGCGGTGTAAGCGTTCCCGTTGCTCGTCCTCTTGCCCCATGGATGCCCACACATCAGTCGTAACCAGATCGGCATTTTTTACAGCAACATGGATGTCGTTTCCAATCTCGATGTGTGCTTTGTAGCGTTCCAGCAGTTCAGCTGAAGGTTCAAACCCTGCAGGGCATGCAATGCGTAATGTAAATCCAAATTGTGCGGCAGCATGAATCCAGGTTTGGCACATGTTATTGCCGTCACCAATCCAGGCTACGGTCTTACCTGCAATCGTGCCGCGATTTTCCATGTATGTCTGGATGTCGGCGAGTACCTGACAGGGATGAAAATCGTCAGTCAGTGCATTGATGACGGGTACGCGAGAGTATTGTGCAAAACGCTCAACAAGATCATGTGCAAAAGTGCGGATCATGATGATGTCAACCATGCGGGACAAGACGCGTGCAGAGTCTTCAACAGGTTCGCCGCGACCCAGTTGCGTATCGCGTGGTGAAAGAAATAACGCATGGCCGCCCAGCTGTGCCATGCCGGCCTCAAAAGATACACGGGTTCTTGTGGATGATTTTTCAAAAATCATTCCCAGCACTTTGTTGTGGAAAATCTGCGAATCATTGCCAGCGTAGTGCTCTGCTTTCATTGCAATCGATCGCGTGATAACAGCCTGCAGTTCAGCGGGTGAAAAATCCAGTAAAGTCAGAAAATGGCGAATAGTCATAGCCCTGTTCTTCTCAAGCAGTCTGGCGAATCAGTTTGCACAGCGAGCTGACTAGCAGCTCAGCATCGGCATCAGACAGCACCAGCGGAGGAAGCAGCCGGATGACTTTTCCTGCGGTGACGTTAATCAGTAAACCCTGTGCAGATGCATCAGCCACGAGATTCGGGCAATCCTTTTTCAGCTCAATGCCGATCATAAGCCCTTTGCCACGGACGGCAGCTACTTGATCGCATCCTGCCAGTTCACGCTGGAAACCAGCCAGTAGTTTTGTCCCTAGAACAGCGGCACGTTCAATCAGGTTTTCTTGCACTAATGTATCAACCACCGTTTGTGCTGTGGCGCAGGCCAGCGGGCTGCCACCATAGGTCGAGCCATGGTTGCCCGGCTGGAACAAGTCAGCGGCTATTCCCTTTGCCAGGCATGCGCCAATGGGAAAGCCGTTGCCCAGGCCTTTGGCTGTTGTGACAACATCCGGAATAATTCCGTTGTGTTGGTAGGCAAAATATTTACCGGTACGCCCATTGCCTGTTTGTACTTCGTCGAGCATTAATAGCCAGTCATGCTGGCTGCATATTTCACGCAACAGGTTGAGGTAGTCACTCGCTGGAATATTGACCCCGCCTTCGCCTTGTATCGGTTCAACCAATACAGCAACAACATTGGGGTTATTCGCAGCGATAGTCCTGATAGCTTCCACATCGCCGTAGGGCGCCCGCACAAAGCCCTGTACAAGTGGTTCAAAGCCAGCCTGTACTTTCCTGTTGCCGGTGGCAGTCAGAGTAGCCAGTGTCCTGCCATGGAAGGAGTTTTCCATCACGATAATAACGGGGGTCTCGATATCCTTGCTGTGGCCATAAAAACGCGCCAGCTTGATGGCGCATTCATTGGCTTCGGCGCCTGAATTGCCAAAGAACACCTTGTCCATACCCGACAGCTGGCACAGTGTCTCGCCCAGTTTCTCCTGTTGGGGGATGTTATACAGGTTGGATGTGTGGACCAGCGTGGCGGCTTGTCTGGCTATCGTTTCTGCTACAGCCGGATGAGCGTGCCCTAGCCCGCAGACGGCGATGCCGCTGATAGCGTCCAGATAGCCCTTGTTTTTGGCATCAAACAGCCAGGCGCCTTCGCCCCGCGCAAAACTGAGTGTGCGTGATCCGTACGTATTCATCAGAGCGTATGACATAAACCTGCATCCTGACCAAAGCCACAGGGGCTAAAACAAAAACAGGCAGCTCGCGCTGCCTGATGGTCGAATAAAACCAAGTTGTAATCGTATAACGAAGGTTATCGCTAATCAATAAAACACAACGTTGAAAATGGTGGCCAGACACAGAATCGAACTGTGGACACAGGGATTTTCAGTCCCTTGCTCTACCGACTGAGCTATCTGGCCATTCGGAAGGATGCGTATTAAACCCTCTGGGTACAGGGGGAGTCAAGCAGAAAACCGCCTAGACCGATGGTGGAATATAGCCTTCAGCCTGATCAAAAGTTGCGCCGCTGAGAAACTTGTCCCGCTGGTCGGTCAGGTAGGCGCGCGCTGTCAGATCCATCATATTCAGTTTTTTTTCATTGATCAGCATGGTCTGGTGTGCCACCCATTCCTGCCATGCCTGTTTTGAAATATTGTCAAACAGTTCAATCCCTTTGGGGCCTGGAAAAGGGGGTTTATCGAGACCCTCCATATCACGCTGGTATTTGCGGCAAAAAACAGTTCGTGACATCAATATTCATCCCGTAGGCAGTAGGTAAATTCTAGCATGCTGTATCTGCCTGGCTGGCTAATTGTGAGAGAAGGCGAACCAGTGGTGCCGGCATTCCAAGGGTATGTGATTGCATCGGGTCTACCCAGCGCCCACTGGATTCGGCTACGGCAGATGGCATATTGTCCAGCTCAACCAACACCGGCGTGATGTCCAGATGGTAGTGACTGAAGCTATGACGCCAGCTGGGCCATATTTCCTGTTTGAATGATGTTTGGCGGCAGAGGGTTTTGCAGCTTGTAGCAATGTTATCCGATAGTTCTATTTCTGGCAGGCACCACAGTCCTCCCCATAGGCCCGTTGGAGGCCGTTGTTGTAACAATACTTCACCAGATGGGTTACGAATCATCAACATTTGAACAGCTTTCACAGGCAGTATTTTTTTATTACGGCGACCGGGATAAAGAGCAATGCTTTCCTGCCAATAAGCTGTGCATTGCACGCGTAGTGGACAGGCATCGCATCTCGGTTTTGTGCGTGTGCAAACAGTGGCGCCAATATCCATCATGGCTTGCGTGTAATCGCCTGCGCGTTTTGCAGGCGTGTGTTCTTCCGCATGCTGCCAGAGTATTTTTGCAACCGCATTATCGCCTGGCCAACCATCAACTGCATGGAAACGTGCGAGTACGCGCTTGACGTTGCCATCAAGGATTGCTGCTTTCTTGTTGTAAGCAATAGAGACAATAGCCGCTGCTGTAGATCGCCCGATTCCAGGCAGTTTGATCAATTCATCAATATTGTCAGGAAACTGCTGATAATATTCGTCACTGATAATCTTTGCAGTGCGATGCAGATTGCGCGCCCTGGAGTAATAACCCAGGCCAGTCCATAGCGAAAGTACATCATCAATCGGGGAAGAAGCCAGTGATGAGATATCAGGGAACCGGGTTGTAAATTTTTCAAAATAAGGAATGACAGTGCTTACTTGTGTCTGCTGCAGCATGATTTCTGACAACCAGACACGGTACGGCGTTACGTTTTTCTGCCAAGGCAAATGTTTGCGGCCGGAATGATCGAACCACTTCAACACTGCTGCAGAAAAAGAAAAGGCGCTTGGCATGATTGTCTTTTCTGATTATGCAGACAGTGTGATGGTGCCTATTTATCTATCCGGGGCTAATTTTGTCCTGCAGATGGTGTGGTGCTGACACCTAATGCGGCGGCCAACTCAGCCGCTGGCATATAGCCGGGAAGCATTTCACCATCAGGTGTAAAAAGGGCAGGTGTCCCGTTGACGCCCAGTTCATTGCCGAGTGCGTATTGCGAAGCAATCGGATTTTTGGCGCAAACCTGAGTTGCCACAGCTACACCGCTTTTCATTTGTGTCATGGTGTCGGCAGGATTTTTTGAACACCAGACAGTGATCAATTTATCTGCTGAAGGAGAAGGAACGCCTGCACGTGGATACGCCAGATAGCGAACCTCTATTCCCATGGCGTTGAGTTCGGGAATTTCTTTATGCAATTTCCGGCAAAACCCACAATCAATATCAGTGAATACGGTGACATAGGACTTCGGTTTGCCAGGTGGCGAATAAATAACCATCTCGTCCTTTTTGACAGCAGACAGCTTCTGGGCGCGCATGGGTTGCATGCGCTCATCAGCAATGTTGACGAAACGGTTCGGCTCAACCCGGTACATAGTTCCGCTGACAATATATTTACCGTCGGCAGACATATAGACGGTATCTTTGCCGCCAAGATCCACTTCAAAAAGTCCGGATATTGCAGATGCCCGTATTTCACCGATGGAGAGCCCCGGGCGAGCTTTCTGGACAGCGGCTCGCAGAATATCTGCCTGTTTAGGGTCAACCGGTGCTGTTCCAGCGGCATTGGCAAAGGAAGCTACTGTCAGTGCTGTAGCTGCAAAAAGGGAGGTCAGCGTCTTTTTCATGAATCACCTTTGGAGTGGGTAGCTGAGTATAAGCAATTATCTACCGTTCGGCTGACAGATATGTGATTAGTTATGCCAGGTTCAGCCGCGTGGATGATGCTGTGCATGCAATGCCTGCATTCGCGCTTGCGCCACATGAGTATAAATCTGGGTCGTGGACAAGTCACTGTGCCCGAGCAGTAACTGCACTACACGCAAGTCCGCGCCATGATTCAATAAATGTGTTGCAAAGGCATGCCTCAGTGTATGCGGCGATAGCGGAGTCCGTATATCGGCCTTTTTTGCGTACAATTTTATGCGGTGCCAGAATGTCTGGCGTGTCATTGGCT
>ERZ724520.781-NODE-781-length-16908-cov-4.690856_pt1 | contig 16908 bp, 9 predicted proteins | sample MGYA00376053_ERZ724520 | MGnify/ENA primary metagenome ERZ724520 (study PRJEB28724, sample SAMN07190886) | activated sludge metagenome | isolation source: activated sludge of sewage treatment plant in Hong Hong | place: USA: Christiansburg, Virginia | collected... | reverse complement strand
CAATTTTAAAACACCAGAAGATAGAACAGAAAACCCATTCTTCTCATTAAATTCGGTTAAAACTCCTGGATTAAGTAATGTTGCTACAGCTCCATAACCTATCTCATTTTTCCGTTTAGTATTTGTTGATGTATAATATGATTCTGGAAGTTTCTTGATTAATTCAACGAAATCAAGAGATATTTCAAAAACTTGCGTATCATCTAATCCATCCATAATAATTTTCCAAATAGGCAAATTTTCAGGCGATTGATTAGATTTCAAAAAATCAGCAAATGCAGTTATATTTGAAATATTCACACTATTTGCATTGATTATACCTCTTAAAATTGCAAAATAATTAGATTCGTATAATACATCTTCAGAGATAAAAATTTTGAGAATGTGTTCATTTTCCTCTTCGGTTAAATTACAATAATCTGGTATCGAAAAGCTAAGCAATATATTCTTTAAATCTTCTCCTTTGTGTGTTGAAAGTATTTGTGCCTTTAATGGTGCATTTTTATAGGCTTTTTGAAATGCAGTAACAAAATCCTCAACAATTGTTTCTCGTGAATTATATTTCTTATCTTTTGATGAAATTAAGTATGTTTTTAAATAATCATAAGTTTCATTAAAATAATCTGGTGTTGCTAAATTTTCTGGGGCATTAAAATGTGAAAACCATGTATAGGCACTTTTAGGATTTTCATCTTTTTGAAAAACAGCTCTAAACCTTGCCAATGAAAGAAAATAGTAGTGTTTTGATTTATCAAAACTTTGGTTTTCAATTGAACTACTTATTTTTCGATGTTCATTTTTACAATCAATAATGTTGGAATTTTCATCAAAAAATTTATTGCTTTTAAAAACATCTTCAATAGTTAAACTATCAGGTGGAGCAAGTTTTATTTCAATATCAAAATAATTTATTAATAATAAATAGCATTGTTTTGTATAATTAGAGTTAATATATAATTGTTTTAAACGTTCATTTAGCGCTTGTTCTTTTGTTAGATTATCAATGAATTTCCCAGTTGTTAAAACAACTTCATAATTAATTAAATTATCATTTGTACCTAAATTAATAATGAAATTTAATTTGTCATATTCTTTGTTTTTAATATGCTCTTCGTTTTCTAGTTGCAGTTTTTTTAACTTTTTTGAACCTACTGTAACTAATTTTTCAGCAATAGAATCACTAATTCCAGTTAATGAAAAAACTGCATTAAAGCTAAATAATAACAATACGGTAACTAATATTTTTTTTATAAAACTATTCATGAATCATTCTTTTTTTAACTACCCTTTTAATTAACTCAATAATACCTTGTGTTTTAACATTAATAGCAATTTGTTGATTGTTTACATTAGCTTGTAATTGTTGTTGAACATAAACTTTATAAGTAAGTTGCCCCACGTACAAATAGTTTCCAATAAAATTTAATTGAGTATCAGTTACAGCATCTTGAGAAAATAAATGAGCAATAGCCGATACATAATAATTTTCATCAGCTTCTTTTAAGGAAATATTTTTTTGCAAAGCCGGGGTTGATAAGGGATTTACATCTTCTATAAAACCAATAAAACCATCATCAAAATTGTTGTCAAGTACAACATTGCTAATATTAGTTTGCTGGCGTTGAGCATCTAGTTCAATTTGTAAATCTTGTTTTTTTTGATTTCTATTATTTTTCAAATTATTTACTATTGAACTTGTATTTTCAGATTTTAATAAACTCATTGCTATTTTCAAAATATTCAATTCATCAGGTGTTAATGGTTGATTTGATCCTGGTAATATCATTCCTCCACTCACAGGTGTAACACTTCCATCACTATTTACAACCCATTGGTTTCCATTGGCATCAGTAATTAATAAGCCTCCATTAATATCATTAGGTATAATGGTTGTTTGTCCGTTACAATCTGTTATTACAACTTGATTATTAGTGTTTACATAAATACTATCAATACAACCATTATATATATAACTATCATCATACACATATTCGTTATTGTCATTATGTTGTTGTAGCCATTTATCAACACCTTTGGTAATTGCATCTACATTTCCTTGCACAACTATTTGGTTATTGTTAACCGTTATATTAGTAAACGTACCAGCAATACCTAATCCGCCAAAAGGCAATAATACTCTACCTTGCCCTGTATATTGTCCGCTTGTGCTTTGTGTATTTTGCAGACTTGTTATTACCATTTCGAACTGTCCAATATTCCATAGCATACCCACAGTTGCTTTTGTTAATGGTTGAAAGCCAGCCATAGTAGGAGGTGGAGCTACATCTTCACAATTAATAATTGGGCTTGGTGGCGTTATAAATGTAACGGTGTTGCTCCATTGCCCAGTGTATCCATCATTTGTGCTTCCGTTTACTTTTGCTTCATATTCAGTTTCTGGCTCTAAATCAAAAATTTTAATTCGTGCATTTGTTGTATTGAGTGGCATCCAATTCCAACTACCGCCTGATTTTCTATATTCTAAATGATAGTTAGTAAATATTGGGATTGAGTCCCAAACCAATTTAGCAGAACGATGAGTTAATGGGGTGGCACCTAAAAATATATCTAAATTACCCATGCCATCGTATTTTGTTCCCCAATTAAATGTGCAAATTTGACTGTAACCATTATTTTTAAATAAATCTCTACTGCTAATATCAATTGCTTTAACTCGCCATACATATTGCATACCTGCAATTAATGGCGTTTCGGTAATGCCATAATTTAAAAATGAAGTATTTATTGTTGTTGTATAAACTGGAGGTAATGTTTGAATTATATTATTGGGAGTTTGTCCATCAGGTCGAACTTCGTATAAATTAAATTCATACTCAGTATTGGCCGCAGAATTTGGCGAAGCCATGTTCATAGGAGTCCAACTAAATAATATATTTTGCGGATTTGTAATTGTTACTGTACTATTACAAATAGGTGTATTTAAGAAAGGTGGGTCACTTAAAACCATCCAACCCATAGCACAACCATCATTACTTACCTTTATTGGATTATTTAAATCATAGGCTGTTACACATATAGTATAATAGCCCTCAGGTAATACTTTTCGTGTTTCGTATTGAGATTTACTTATGCCTGTGAAATCGAGATTATTTGAGTTTAATAAACCTGCTAAATCACCACCACTTAATTGCATTGGTTGTCCAGGAATTAAACTTATTGCACTTGTATAATAGTATGGTTTGCTTTGTATTGTTATACCTTGCCCCTCAATTTTCACTTTTAATCTAACATCATAAACTGGGTAAGTAAAATCATTAAAAAAAAGTAATACCCCAAAATTTTCGTTTCCAGAAGTTGAATAATCTGATAAGTACCCACTAAAAGGGGGCGTTAGTTGGGTAGTAATTTGTACGGGGTAGGTCTGAGCAAAAACAGCCCCTCCCCAACCCTCCCCGAAAGGAAGGGAGCATATAGCAATGTGCAATATGAACGAAAATAATATTTTATAAAGTGTTTTCAAATATTAAAATGTATACCCCAAGTTAAATGTAGTTGTTAATTCATTAAAAGATTTTACTTGTTGTATTGCAGCTAATTTATTAATGTAAGCGCAATTTACACTTAATGTAGGTTTACCTAATTTTTCATTTTTTAATTTTGGATTATAAGCTAAACTAAAACGACTATTAATAACTTTACTATTAGTAAAACCATTATTAATTACTTGATTATAACTACCACCAAGTGTTAAGCGTACTTTATTTTTAGCTATATTTTGGCTAATACTCAAATTTGGTCCAAAATAAATGTTTTTAGTTTTTTGAATGTAACTGTGGTTATAATTAAAACTTAAAGTAGCAGAAGTTTTAGTTGGAGTCCACGCAAAACTATAACCTAAATTACCATTAATTAATTGTGAAGGAACATTGGCAACATTACCAGTTTTATCTCCAGTAGTTTGGAAATTTGTAGCAAACATAATACCTTGTTTAGCTTTCTTTTTACCAAAATTGTAGTTAATACTTGCTGTTGCATTTTGTGTTAGCTGATAAAAATTTAATGTATCAGCAGCTGTTTTAATATAGTATGGGTCGGAAATAGGACGAACATTTGTGTAAGTTGAAAAATTGGAGTACGATGTAGAAAAATTCCATTTTGTATTAGGGGAATAGGTTCCATTAATTGAACCTACCCAACGCTTTGTAGTACTCAATTTACTATTATCTAAATTGTTTTTTTGTAATCCAGTATTAGTTGAAATATTTAATTTACTTTTTAAAAATCTCCAAGCAGTTGATATGGTGTAATTTTCCAAATCATTATTAAAAAAATACGCCCCTAAAGTTTTATAATCTGGGTCAACATGTTCATAATTAAAGCCCACATTAAAAATTTTATGAGTATAGCTCAACGAACTTTTGTAAGCACTAAAAAACTGAACATTGCCAATTTGGTTATTAATAAAAGGTAATTTGTATTTTGAGTTATTAAATGTTCCTTCGGTAGCTAATAAATTTTTATTTAATCCTGATAAGGCATATTCTGCTTCAATTGACCAAAATTTCGCTAATTTAATTTTACCAATAGCACTAATAACGGTATTGGCTTGCGGAGTAATTTGTGTAACTGGTGGATAAAATGGGATTGATTTAATATCATCTTTAGCTGAGAAATATATTAAATGTACCGCAAATTTTTCCCCATCATACCCAATTTTAGCGCCATAACCCATGCGCTTATAGCTCATATCATTATCATTTGAGTTTAAGATATCATATGGTACTGCCTTTTTTAATCTACCATACATAGCAGCTATTTTCCATTTTTTAGGTGTTAGTTCTAAACCACCTCCTAAAAATATATGGCCGGCTAATGTATAATTAGAAAATGTCATACTATTAAAGCCAGCATAACCTTTTATCCACTTATACGTTGGTGTACAATTAGTCATATTAAATGGCTGAGTAAATTTACCTTGATTATTACTATAACTATAATTAAAAGGTAAACTTACATCTAGAACATTAACTGTTAAGTTCCCATTTGCATACCATGTAAATGGTTGTCTGCGAGCATCAATACCATTTGATTGATAAAGTATAGAATTTAAATTTAACCCCCCATGTATTGTTACCATATCTTTTTTACCAATTTTATCTAAATTTTGAGCATGAGTAATCATTACTGTAAAACACATTAAGATTATACATAAAAATTTAAACATGTAAAATACTTAAGACTTTTTAAGCTTAATACTTCCTAATTTTATTTTATGAGAAACACCATCAATTGTGTCGGTATTAAAACAGAAAAAAGCAGTGTATTCTGAAACATAGTTATAATATGTTGGGGGCATGGATTTTGTTTTCCAACTTTTATCATGTATAATTCCTTTTTTGGAATGAAAACTTTTACCATTAATTTTATATATCAAATGTATTGAAACCCCACTTAAGGTATCATTCACAATGTAGGTAAATGGTCCTGTAGTAAAACCGCCCATTCTTATAATTGATATTTCAGGAACTCCTATTGCGAATGTATTTTTACCTACAATTGAATCATAAACATGAGGGCCAGAATAAAAAAGTGTGTCACGTATTTCAGAAGCTACAAAATGTATACTATCATCAATTGTTGCAATCATGTGAGGTAACGTGTCTACTACAGCTGTATCAATAATACAATAAGGGCAGGTTGCACAAGCTGGATTTGTTGGTGAAACGGGTGTTGGTTCTGTAGTTTTATCTTCTTTTTTACAAGCAAAAAAAATGCTTGTGCATGTAGCAATAATTAATAAGAATTTTTTCATAAGAATTTGTGTTTTTTAATTGGATATAATAAATGGTTTTTGTTTAGCATCATATTCTGCAATTACTTTTATAATAAAAGTTCCTGGTGTAACAGGATTAATATTAATTAGCTGATTAAAATAATTGTTATCGTTTATAGTTTGTCTATATTTTTCAATTCCATTAGCATCATAAATAAATAGGGCAAATGTTTGCTTTTTATATAATTTTATTTCCACATTAAATTGTCCGTTGTTTGGATTTGGATAGAGTAAAATGCTTTCGATCCCATTATTATTAAAGCTATTTGCAAAAGCAGAGTCAATTGCGCCAACATGTATGGTTTTTAATTTATTCATTTCACAAGTTCCAAAAAAAGCTTTCAAATTAATTGCAAATGTTCCAGTATCGCTATGTGTAATAATTGGCGAAAATGGGTTTGAGTTATCAATAACGGTGCACGTACTTGGAAATATCCATTGAACCGAATCGGGTCGGGGATTACTAATATCTACAACTACAAATGTATCACTTTTAAACATTTTTGTAGTAATTAAAAAATTAGGTTCTGGGCGCAAACTACTATTATCTATAGTAACAGTAGAAGATGATTGACAACCTAAATTATCTTTAATATTGATAGTATAAGTTGATAATATTAAATTAGGAAAAACATTTGATGACTGATATGTACTTGACCCAATTGCAAATAAATAGGGAGGAATTCCTCCATATGGATATATTTGAATCTGACCAAATGGCGAACTTGGATCACACGGTAAAAAAGTTTTTGAGGAATCTTGCAAAGGGTTAGGTACAAAAACAATTGTTGAATCTTTTCCTATACAGCCAGCATTATCAATAATAGTAACTACATATTTAGTAGTGTCAAATGGAGAAACAGTTATCGAATTTGTAGTGGCACCATTATTCCATATATAATTAAATGAAGGTGTTCCACCAATTGGGTTTACTTGTAAATTTGCAGAACTGCCAAAACATATTGTTGTATCATTACTTAGGTTTAATGCCAAATTTGGTTGATAATTTAAATTTAAAATTCTGATAGATTTACATCCTGTTACTGTATCTAATGCAGTAAATGTATAAGCACCAGGTGTACTTGCAATTGAAGGATTACTCATACCTAAAGTACTTATACCATCCCAAGACAATACGTATTTACTAGATGGAATTGTAGTGCCACTTAAAACAGCTGTGGTATAAGAACAGTTTACAGTTAAACTACTTGTAAATGGAACAATGTAAGGTTTAGTTGAATCAATTGAAACTTTAATTATTTTATTATTAGAACACCCATTTAATGTATTTTTAATTTCAGTAGTATAAAATCCTTGATTTGTGATAGTTGCAGGATTAGATGAAGTGTAACCGCCGCCGCCAATCCAATTTATGGTAATTGGAGTTGCTGTAGAAATAGCATTTAATGAAAAAGATAAAAGAGAACATGTTAATTTAACAGAATCTACATTAGTGGTTATGTTTGGTTTTAAGGTATCAACTATAACTAATAGATTTCGTGATCGAGTACAACCATTAAAAACATCTGTGGCATTTAAAGTGTATGTACCAACCATTGAAACAAAACTAGGATTGGGCAAATCCGAACCAGTTGGTGGTGTCCAAGTAAAAGTTGTACTTATTGAAGGAGAAGTAGCATTTAAAGTTACTAAGGTTGTATCACAGGTAAGGTATTTTAAAAATGGTAATGGATTTATAATTGGTTTTGCAGTATCAGCTAATACCACATAATTAAAAAATGCCTCGCAACCATTTACAGTATCTTTTGCCATAAGTGTGTATGTAGTAGGTAAGTTTACTGCAACTGGATTTGGGCTGTTAATTGGTAATCCTGCACCATTCCAATATAATTTTGCTTTAGGTTCCCCACTAATACCAGTAATGGTTGCTGTAGTTGCGGCACAACTTATTTTTGCACCTATAGTTGAAACTCCTAAACCGTATTTTGGATGCACAGTATCTAATAATAAAGTTACACTTCCAGTATTAGAGCAACCATTAAGTGGGTTAAGTAAATTTAAACTATATGCCATAACACTAATTGGTATAGTAGGAGAATTTGCACTAATTAATGCAGGGTTTGAGGAGGTATAACCATTGCTATTAGTCCAATTGAATATAACGCCAGGCGTTGAAGAACTAGCATTTAAATTAATAGAAGGGTTAGAACAACTAAGTCTGGTATTTGTAACAACTGGCATTAGCAAATTTGGCTTTAATGTGTCAACTGCAACATACGCTGTATCTCTCCAACTACAACCTGTTGCAATTATTGTACTAGATAGAACATAATTACCTTGGGGTTTATTAATTAGAGTTGTACTTAAATTATTATCATAAAAGCCACTTGGCCCATTCCATTCATAAAAAGTGCCAAACGGAGTAATTGCACCATTTAAAGTTGCAAATTTATTATTTGTACAATTTAAAACAGTGTCTCTTCCTGCATTAACTGATGGTAGAGGGTTTACCGTGATTGCAATTGTAACTTGCCGAACAGAAGCATCACAATCAGATACTAATTGCACAGATAATGTTTCAGAAGTGGCAGTTGCGCCAAAATCTAATGTCGCATTATTCCTATTTGGTGTTATTGTAACTCCACTTCCAGTATAATTCCAATTGTAATTATTTACATATGCTGATAATGGTATTGAGTAATTAACACCAAATGTCCTAGCACAAAGTGTGGGTGTAGAAGTTGAAAATGATGACGGTAATTTTGGGATAAGACAATAATTGTAAATTTTGTGATATTCCTGACCTGAATATCCATCCCAGTTAGCAAGACAACTCCAGCATGCCTCAGTTGTAACAGCAACGCTTAGAAAATTTTTAGTCACTAAAAATTTAACTGGAAATTCATAGGAATTATATATATTAGAACCACTTAAAAATTTATAAATGTTTGTACCAATACAATTATTATAATATGTGTGTGTTAAAGTGCTAAAATTTATATCTGTTTCTAAAACTTCATAATGGTATCCTGAGCCCTGAATTTGACCAGTAAAAAATATTTTATCTGCCATTACTGCAATATTATTAAAATATTTAACTGCAATCGTTGAGCTACAAGTTGTTACAAAATTGTATGAGTTATTAGGGAAGCTGTTTATAACATTTCCAACTATTGAATCAACTGAGACAAGTCCTGTTACACTTGAAGTCCCAACAGTTGTATAATCTCCAATTATAAAAATTTTATCGTTGAATAATACCATATCATTTGGTGTAACATTAGTTAATGGATTCCAAGAACTAACGGTACCAGTTAATTTGTTCAATTTTGCAATTCCATTTCTTGAATTACTATTTATAGATGTAAATGTGCCTAGTAAATATATATTTTGTCCAACACCAACAATTTTATTAACACTAGAGTTTAAATTTGGCGAAAAACTTTGTAATACTCCATTTGAGTCTATTAGAGCTATATTGTTTCGTGAAAATCCATTTATGCTGGAAAAAGCTCCTCCTAAATAAATTTTATTATTATCAGAATAAAGGAAATTTATACTTCCTCCAATATTCAATGTAGAAGTATTTAAAGCACTATTTGAAAAATTCACACTTGCAAAATAATTTCTCGGTTGTGAATTTACAGTGTTGAAGTTTCCTGAAAAGAGAACTTTATTACCAATTGATGTAATACAATTTACATTTCCTCCAAATAATGAAGATATATTTGGATTAAATGGTAGTAATGCTCCTGTCGAGGAATTGAATGCTGCTATATAATTTCTTGGAATTCCGCCAACACTACTAAAATTACCCCCAATAAATGTAGTATTTGTTAAAGTATCGTTATGAATACAATAAATGAGCCCATTAATATTTGTAGAATATGAAAAAATAGGCGTAAAGCCTCCTTGAGAAAATCCAAGAAAAGGAGAAAAAAATAGTAAAACTAAAATTATAACGCGCATATTGTAAAAATAATAAAAAAAAGGCAAAATTAAAAAGGAGTAACTTAATTAAACAAATTTCAGATAATGAGGCTAATTAACATTTTGTTAATTTTTAATGCATCGTTAAAAATGAATACAATTATTTAATATTAATTTCTTTCAATGCAATTAATTTTAAAAAGAGATATAATTATAAATTTTAAACAGCTTCTTATGTTTAATTAGAATAAATTATTAGTTTTAAAACAATGAAAATAAGGTTATTTGGATATTTTTTAGTTTTTTCTTTTTTAATGCTTAATTGTAGATTAAATGCTCAACAATTAAACATAGATTCCTGCTTAATCGCATTAAAATCAAGCAAAGAGGATACTAATAAGGTTATTTTATTAAATAGTTTAGCATGGGATATAAGCTATTATAACCTCGCAGAAGGAGCATTTTATTCGGAACAGAGCATTAAATTGGTTGAAAAAAATGGTTATGAGAGATTATATCCGCGAACGTATCATGTGGCTGGCTCAATTTACAATGATATGAGGCTAGAAGCTAAGGCATTAAAATATGAACTATTGGCCTTAAAATATGCTCAAAAATATAATCAAATTAACCAAATACCACTTATTTATAATGGGTTGGGGAATTTGTATAGTGTTAAAAATGAATATAAAACAGCGTTAAGATATTTTTATTTGTCAATTGAAGCACATAAAAAGAATAGGAATAAAAATGACATTTATAGACCTTATAATAATTTGGCCTTCGTTTACTCAAAAATTGGAAATTACGATAGTGCAATTTATTGTATTGAATTATGTGTGGCAAATAATTTGCAAAAAAACGACAAGCGAAGTTTAGTTAATAATTATATGACAATGTCTGAAATATATTTTGACATTAAGAATAAAGAAAAGTGCCTGTTATATTCAAAAATTTCGGTTGAAATGGCTAGGTCGTTAAATGAGAAATTTACTTTAGCGCAAGCCTTATACCCTTTGTGTAATGCTTATTTATTAAATAATAATTCAACTGAGGCTTTAAAAACTATAAATGAATCTATGTCATTGGCTAAGGCAACTGGCGATATACCAACAGTAATGAAGGATTTATTGTTTTTGAGTGAGTATTATGAATCAACTCATAACAATGAAAAAGCACTTTTATTTTATAAGGAATATTCTAGTTATAAAGATAGTACTCTAAATGCTGAAAGTATTGAACAAATAAAAAATGCTGAGGCTAAATTTGAAAATGATAAAAAGCAAGCAGAAATTGAGCTTTTAAGTGAAAAACAGAAATTGAATGAAATTAAAAATGAGAAAAATAGGCTTTATATTTTTCTCGCAATTGCTGGCATAATTGCTTTAGGATTTATTTTGATTTTGCTTGCGCGTAATAATAGGGCAAAACAAAAAATAAATAGCGAATTGGCCACATTTAATGATGAAATTAAAGAACAAAAGAATTTGGTTGATGAAAAAAATAGAGAAATTACTGATAGTATTAATTATGCAAAACGCATTCAACAAAGTGTTTTAACAAGCCATAATTATTTTGAATGTAACACCAAAGATTTCTTCATATTGTTTAAACCAAAAGATATTGTAAGTGGAGATTTTTATTGGGCTATTAGAACTCAAAATAACCGATTATTAATTATGACAGCAGATTGCACAGGACATGGTGTTCCAGGTGCAATTATGAGTATGATGGGAGGTAACTTTTTAAATGAAATTGTAAATGAAAGAAAAGTTGAAAATCCTGGTGAAATTTTAAATCAGTTAAGGAAAGATATTATTAAAACATTGAATCCAGAACATAGTATTGAAGAGAAAAAAGATGGAATGGATTGCACATTATGTAGTTTTGATTTTAATGAAGGTAAATTAAATTATTCTAATGCAAATAATAGTTTTTATATAATTAGAAATAATGAATTAATTATTTCTAAAACTAATAAAATGCCTGTAGGTGCTGGTCATAATAATGATGTATTATTTGAAGAAACAGAAATTGAAATATATAAAAATGATTTAGTAATTATGTTTACTGATGGTTATGCCGATCAGTTTGGGGGACCAAAAGGAAAGAAATTTAAGTATAAGAAATTTGAAGAGTTGTTGGTTGAAAATGCCCATTTACCACTAAAAGACATTAAATTTTTGTTGGATAGAACCATTGAAAGTTGGAAAGGTAATTTAGAGCAAGTGGATGATATTTGTATAGTTGGAGTGAGGATATAAAACAAAAGTCAGTTTTTGCTTGCTTGTTATCCAATAAGATAATTCGTACATTCACATAATAATATTATTCTTATGGCAACAAACACTTTTAATCCTTTTTTATTTTATAGCAATCAATTGCAAACATTATTAGCCAAATCAGCTACTCAAAAAAATCCTGCTTTGTGGCTATATCAAAATGATGCAAGAACTCCTTTGTTTATGTTAGAAGCATTAACAAAGTTACATGATTTGGCATTTGATGAAAAAATATTTTCGAAATGGAATAAACGTTTTAAAAAATTAGAAGATGCACTAGGTCAAATTGATTATGTATTTGTATTTGAGAGAGAGTTCAAAATAAATAAAAAAATATCAAAAGAAGTTGTAAGTTATTTTGACTCTGCGGTTATTTCTCAAGCAGAAAGACTAAACCAGCGTTTATTAAATAAAGAATGGTTAAGTGGTAAACTATTGAATTTTAATGTCAAAATATCAGAGTACACATGTTTATATGACGATGAATATTTAAATGAAATAAGAATTGCTCTTGAAAAAGAGGTAACTAGGATAGAAGTATTTTGTCAAAAATCGAATTTTACGTTTACAAAGTTAGAAGAGGAAGTGCATGAATTGCGCCGTAAGTTACGTTGGATAAGCATATATGCACAAGCTCTTAATGGTTTAATTCAATTAAAGAAATCAACTAAACTAAAAAAATTAAGTATTAATTATTTCACCAAAGAAGTAATAAATTCTCCTTATAATAAATTGCCACAAAGGCCAAAAGGTTTAGCAACTTTAGAATTTGATAGTAATTCATTTTTTGTATTAAGTTATTTAATTAAAACCATTGGTAAATTTAAAGATGATGGCTTAAGACTTGAAGCACTTGCAAATGCTATTGCTGTAACAGAAAATATTACAGCTAAAAAAGCAACAGAAAAGGCCATTAAATTATTAGGATTAAAATCTAATATTGAAACCGAAATTTTAAAAAGTGCTTCGGCTTTAGCAAAAACTGCAATTGAAAAAGATAAAGTATTACAAACTTTAATTGTAAAAAAGGGCTAATTTATAATTTTAGATTTAACAAATAATGTTTAACGACATAGGATGCATTTCTATTGTCAATTCTTCTTTAATAATAAAAGGTTCTCCATCGTAATGAGCAACTAGTTCTCCTTTAAATTGAATTGATATTTTTCTTCCTATATGTGACAACATGTATTTAAAGGTATTTACCTTTTTTGTAATAAGTTTAATGCCAAAAGATAAAATGCTAAATTTTGGAAATGGTTTTAATATACTAATATGAAACAAGCCATCGTCTAATTTTGCAGCAGGGGCAATATAAACATCATTTCCCCATTGCCCAGCATTTGCAATTGTAATTAAAAAAGCATCAGTTGTTAGTTTTATATCATCAATTTGTAATGAGTAATTTTGCGGTGTGTAATTAAAAAATTCTTTAATACTTGTTTTGAAATAAGTTATAAATCCACGTTTAGTACTAGTTGCAAATTTATGAGCAATTAAAGCGTCAAACCCAATGCCCGCCGTGCAAAAAAAATGATTTCCATTAATGGTACCCGAATCAATGGTTTTTGTATTACCCTTAACAATTACATTAAGTGCATTTTTTAAATCCATTGGAATGCCATTACTTCTTGCTAGTCCATTTCCAGAACCTAAAGGCAAAATACCTAATGCCATTGGTGAATTTACTACTGCAGATGCAACCATATTTACAGTTCCATCACCACCACAAGCTATTACATGTGAAAAATTACCTATGCTAATTTTGCTTAATACGCTTTGTACGTCGTGTGCATCTTTCCAAATAATTATTTCATAATTTACTGTTTTGGGTAAATTAGAAATTATAAATTCTTCTATATTTATTTTTTTCTTTACTCCCGCATTGGGGTTAATTATAAATGCATATTTTACTTCCACGTTCAAAAATACAATTATTTAGTTGAGCTAGTAAAGAAAAAATCCTTTAAATAAAATGGTTCACTATATGCTAAATCTTCAAAATCATTTTTTAAAAATTTATTGTAGGCTAATTTCACTAGGTGCTTAGAGCTTGGCATACAATCTTCAATAAATTTAAATTTAGGATTTGATTCTAATAAAGATTTTGCTTTTGTAATTCCATCTCCAAAAAAATAAACTGCTTTATCGAGTTCAAAAATTGAAATACTTTCTTCTGTTAAAACTAAATTGGAAGGCTTTTTAATTTCATTCAATGCAGAATCATGAATTGCAAAATATACTTCCATTCTTCGTGCATCTATTAATGGGCAATAATAGGCATCTTGCTTTGTTTCAGAAATGATGCTATTACTTAAAGATTTTAAAGTATCAATTTTTATAAGAGGAATATTTAGCGCATAAGACAAGCCTTTTGCAGCAGAAAAACCAATTCTTAATCCAGTATATGAACCAGGACCTGAACTAATTGAAATAGCTGATAAATCATTGATAGTAATGTTACTTTCATTTATTACTTCTTTTATAAATAAATGTAAATTTTCTGCATGAGAATAGCCATCATTCATTTCTTTTGATGAAATTATTCTTTCATTTTCACTAATAGAAACTGAGCAAATGGTAGAAGTAGTTTCAATATGAAGTAGGTAAGCCATTATCTATTTCTTTTCAGAGAATAATTCTTCTTTTGTAACTACTTTTAATTTAGTTCCATTTTTCAATATTTTAGAAACGGCACCATATGGTCCTGAAATTACTTCATCTCCAACGTTTATACCACTTATAATTTCTATATAATCATTGTCTTGCACACCAGTTTTTACAAATACCATTTTTGCCACACCATTTACATTAACAAAAACACACTCTTTTATTTCTTCCTTTTTCTCGTTGATTTTCTTTTCTTTTTCATCAACAACAACAATACTAGGTTCTTCTTGATTATTTACTTCTTTGGTTTTAGTAGTATCAGAACTACGAGTTGTAACTGCTGGAATTGGAATAGTAATAATATTGCTTGCATGCATAGTTTGAATTTCAACACTTGCACTCATACCTGGTCTAAATGGAGCAGGGTTATTTTCAGTAATTAAATCTGCATATGATTCTCTTAAAATTCTAATTTTAACAACAAAGTTTGTTACTTGATCTATTGAAATCCCTGTGGTATTTGCTGAATTAGCAACTTCAGTTACAATTCCTTTAAATTTTTTCCCTAAGTATGCATCCACTTCAATAATTGTTGTGTCATTTTTATGAATTCTAATAATGTCGTTTTCATTAACTTCCACACTCGCTTCCATTTCATTTAAGTTAGCCAGGCGTAAAATTTCTGTTCCTTGTAAGCCTTGCACGCCAACAACACGTTCACCTTTTTCAACATTTAATTTAGAAACCGTACCATCTACTGGCGCATAAATAAAGGTCTTGTCTAAATTTGAATTAGCTTCTTTTAAGCTAGCTTCCATACTTTTAACGTTAAAATCAGCTGCTTTAATACTTTCTGTTAGTCCAGCTACATTGGCTTTCATCGATTCATAATTTGCTTTAGAAATATCAAAATCTTGTTGCGAAATTGCATTTTGATCAAACAATTTTTTATTGCGATTAAAGGTTGCTTCTGCGTTTACCAAATTTGCTTGTGCTTGAGCCAATTGCGCCATAGTAGTTTTTAAATTTGCTTTACTACTATTTACAGTTGCATTTACTCTATCAAATGCACTTTCATAAATATCGGGCTTAATTCTGCAAAGCAAGGTTCCTTTTTTTACTTGTTCCCCTTCTTTTACGTACATTTCAACTACCTCACCCGAAACATCCGAAGTAATTTTTAATTCAGCTTCAGGTTGTATTTTCCCGTTGGCTGAAACGGTTTCAATAATATTACGTTTAATTGCCTTTTCGGTAATTATTTGTGTTGGTTCTTCACCTTTAAAAAATTTTAATATAATTACTATTGTTAACAGTGCTATACAAGTGCCTATAATCCAGTATAATTTTTTCATTGAGTATATTAATTAAAATGTTATTGCTTTTCCTTGGTAATAATCTAAAACTTTAAGTTTAAATACATAATCGTATTTAGCTTGAATAAGATTTCCTTGTGCGGCTTGTAAACGCGTTTTTACACTATTGTAATCAAATGTACTTAATGCACCAACATTGTATTTTTGTTGTGCAGCATTAAATGATAATTCATTAGCATCAACCGATAATTTATTTGCTTTATATTTATTAAAGGACGCACGAGCATCAGCATAGGCTTGTGCAATTGTTTTATATAAATTTTGTTCAATTAAATCTTTGCTATATTTTACACTTAATGAGTTTATTTGAGCATTCTTATAGCCTGTATATGTTTGTAATCCATTAAATATTGGAACAGATAAAGTAAAACCAAAACTTTTGTTTACATTATCTTTAAACTGATCGGCAAATGGTGTTTTAGATGTTACTATTTCAGTTTTTGGCTGATAAACTGCATCTCCTAAAGAAGTATAATAAGGTGTTTGTTCAATACCAATGATATTAATGGCATCTATTTTTTTATTTAATTCAGATGTACCTGTACCTAAGCTTCCTGTTGCACTAATGGTAGGACTAAATCTTCCTTTTGCAATATCTAATGTTTTTGTAGCAGCTTGTAAATTGTAATCAGCAGCTTTAATTGAATGTTGATTTTTTAAGGCCGTTTCATAAATTGTTTGTACAGATAATGCAGTTAAATCTCCACCGTTAATATCAACTACTGGCTTTTCTATGCTAAAGTTTGGAAGTGAATCTAAATTAATTAATTGTTTAAGTCCGAGTAAAGCAATTTGATAGTTGTTATCAGCACTAGTCACATTTACTTCTTCGTTTGCCAGTTGGGCTTGTAAATCAAATATTGCACTTTTTGCTAAAGCGCCTGCATCAACTAATTTTTGTGTTCTTTCAACTTGTTCTTGAGTAATTTTATATTGATTTTTTGTAATTTGATGA